>Ga0214921_10004982_pt1 | contig 19086 bp, 22 predicted proteins | sample LL1505_MetaG_FD_177992 | JGI IMG/M metagenome (GOLD analysis project Ga0214921, IMG submission 177992) | Freshwater microbial communities from Lake Lanier, Atlanta, Georgia, United States - LL-1505 | ecosystem: Environmental > Aquatic > Freshwater > Lake | place: USA: Georgia | collected... | reverse complement strand
TATTTGTGTTTTATATACACATTAAATTTCTAAAAAATTAACAGAAAAATTTTGTAATTCCAAAACCCTCCCTATATTTGATGCACGATTGCGTGTCATATTTTCAGCCTTTGTGAATTCTACTCTTCAAAGAGTGGTTTTTGCAAAGGCTGAATCCTTTTTAGGCATGCATCAAATCGTTATTTTCCTATCAACCTTCCTTCGACAAATTTCCAGTTCACCAGGTTAAACCAATTGTTGACATACTCTGCTCGTCTGTTCTGGTATTTGAGGTAATACGCATGCTCCCATACATCAAGACCCAGTAAGGGTAAGCCTTTCACAGGCGAAACATCCATCAGTGGATTGTCCTGGTTAGGTGTTGAACCAATCTGTAATTTCTTTTCACCATCGAGGTAAAGCCAGGCCCAACCACTTCCAAACCTTGTCATTGCCGCATCACTCATTTTCGTTTTAAAGTTTTCAAAGCTGTTGAAATTGGACATCAACGCCTGTTTCAACGGGCCATCATGAAGTGCAGTGCCAGGGGCCTGCATGCTTTTCCAAAAAAGTTCATGGTTGTAATGACCGCCACCATTGTTGCGCAGCTTGGCAGAGTATTTGGAAATATTGCTGAGGGCAAGTTCCAGGCTTGTGTTTTCGCCCTTGAACTCCGCTATTGCTGCATCGTTCAGGTTCTTGGTATATGCTGCAGCATGTTTCGTGTGGTGAATTTCCATGGTCATGGCATCCACATAAGGCTCTAATGCATTGTAGGCATAGGGGAGGGGAGTTTGTACAAATGGAGTGAATTGCATGGCATTGTTGGCCAACAAGGAGCCAGGAATCATGCCCATTGCTCCTGCTGCCATTGTTCCCTTAACGGTTGTACTGATGAATTTTCTGCGTGAGCTGTTGTTGTACATGGTATTTTATTTATGGTAAAGTTCAGGATCCTGGAGCAATCTTGGGTTTGAAAAGACTGCGAATTTTTCTGAAAAAATGGAAATAGGACTCATTGTTGAACAATTGGGAATCATTCATGGCTTTGTATACAAGAAAAAATCCAATGGGCAGAAGTACGATGCTGGAGAGCCAGATACCCAGGAATGGCCCCATGATTTCTTGTCTGACAAATTTTTCTCCAAACATGTTCAGCAGATGAAAGACGAGGAAGAATACAACGGCCACTACCAGCGGCATTCCAAGCCCACCTTTTCTGATGATGGAGCCCAGTGGCGCGCCGATCAGGAACAGCACGATGCAGGCAAAGGACAGTGAATATTTCTTGTGCCATTGTAATCGGTAAAAACGCCAGTCGCGCTCCCTTAGTTCATGGTCTGCAGCAATCAATTCAAGAGAGCTTTTGACCAGATTGATTTTGTCAGCTGCTTTGGTAAACACAGCATTGATGACAGAATCAGGAAGGTTGTAGCCGTAAGTTTTGGCTATTTGAGCACGGCCAGGCTTTCCAGTCTTCCACCCTTTTTGAAAATACTTGCCGAACAGGTAATAGCTCGAGATCTCTTTTTCCATGCGCACAGTTTCAATTCGCCGGAGCTCCTTACCAATCGAATCGGTCGATTTTTGCAGTTGTCTGACATTGAGCATCTCATAGCTGCTTTTGAACATGCTGTCCGGGGTTTTGAGCACATCAAAACTGCTCAGGTCAAATACTTTTTTGTATTTCTTGAAACCCATTCGGTAGTAGTCTGTCTGCTTGGTATTATAAGGTCCTTTTTCCTGGTATCGCCATCCGTTTTCAAGGTCGAATTCAAGAAATTTCTTGTCATCGCTCACGCTCATTTTCCCTTTCTCTGCAATGATGATGTTGTCCTGAAGGGAATATTGGTTTTCATAAATCACGATTTTGCTGATGCTGTTGCCGTCTTTTTCTTTTTTGCCTACTTTGATGGCAAAGCCAGGGATTTTGTCATAAAAAATACCCTCTTTTATGTCGAAGGCAGGTTTGGCTACACGGATGTCATAGAGCATCGTGGTAAACTTCAGGTTGGCAACAGGCATTACATAATTGGAAATCAAAAATGCCATCACACTGATTACAACAGAAATGATCAACAAGGGACGCATGAACCGGAGCAGGGGTATGCCGGCCGATTTGATGGCAACGAGTTCAAAACTTTCACCCAGGTTACCAAAGGTCATGATAGAAGAAATCAGGATCGCAAGTGGGAGTGCCAACGGGATGGCTGTGACGGTGACATAGGCAGTCAATTCAAGTATGCTGGTCAGGTCTAAGCCCTTTCCTACCAGGTCGTCAATGTATTTCCAAAAAAACTGCATCACCAACACAAAGAGTGTGATGAAGAAGGTCGCGATGAATGGACCGATGAATGCTTTTAAAACGAGTTTATCAAGCTTCTTGAACATCATTAATTACCCAGCCTGTGGAACAGATCATGTACTTGTACACCCCAAAGCCTTGACTGGTCAGCTATTTCCTTTTTTTCTGCGAAATCCTTGATGACCAAAATGGTCTGGCTGCTTACTTCTGATTTTTCAATTGAAAATTCAAAATATTCGTTTTGAGGGGCATGCAGCCAATGGAAACGGATGAATTTGTTCTGTTCTGCCTCCAGCACTTCAGCTTTTTCAACAGAGCCATTCCAGGAAAAGCTGAACACAGTATCCCTTTCATCCACCCTGTCAGCAAACCATTCCTGCAATCCGGCAGGCGTTGAAAGGAAGTCATATAAGATGCTGGGTGAACATCTTACGGGGTACTCTATGGAAAATAACTGTTTACTCATGGTTGTTATGTATTGGTCTCTAATCACGTTTCAATCCCTTGAACCTTGCAATGATAGAAAAATATCGGAATTGAAAAAATATAATTTGATGTTTATTTCCAACTTTTTGTCCGTGATTTTCCCCATTCCAAAATGGTGTTTTTACAGGGTTGAATATCAATGTTTTATGTCGAATTTTCAATTTTGGCTTTACTCGGTTGCTTCATTTAACAATATTTTCGCAAAAACCACGTTTAGTTAAGGTTAAGAACCGTCCCAAAGAAAATTAATTAAAATCCATCCCATGAGCATGCGCCAACTGCGTATTGGTCAAACCATTACCTTACGCGAATCCCCAAGTCTTGAAAAATACCTTCAAGACATCAGCAAAGTATCCATGATCAGTGCAGAAGAGGAAGTCAGGTTAGCAGTTTTGATCAGAAAAGGAGACCAAAAAGCATTAGAACAACTTACAAAGGCCAACCTACGGTTCGTCGTTTCAGTGGCCAAACAATACCAATACCAGGGACTATCTCTTTCAGACCTTATCAATGAAGGAAACCTTGGCTTGATTCGGGCAGCAAAAAGATTTGACGAAACAAAAGGTTTCAGGTTCATTTCATATGCTGTATGGTGGATCCGCCAAAGCATCTTACAGGCATTGGCCGATCAATCGCGCATCGTACGGGTTCCTTTGAACAGGGTTGGTGTCCGCAACAAGATTGCCAGGGCCGCCCAGCATCTTGAGCAGGATTTTGAAAGAGAGCCGACGGCTGAAGAAATATCTGAATACCTTAAAATGGATTTTGAAGAGGTTTCCTCAACCATCAGCCTGGCCAACCGCCATGTCAGCATCGATTCTCCGGTTGGTGAGGATGGAGAATGCTCGATGATGGATGTGATGGAAAACAAAGAAGCAGCAGCTGCAGACCATGAAATCCAGCACGAATCAATGCACTATGAAATCGACCTTGCACTCCGTAGTCTTCCAGAAAAACAACAGAAAGTACTCAGGTGCCTTTATGGGATTGGAATGGACAGCCCCATGGGGATGGAAGATATAGGGGTGGAATGCAACCTCACCCGCGAAAGGGTCAGACAGATCAGGGATAAAGCGTTGGAGGCATTGCGGTATACTGCGAATACCATGCGTTTGAGAACCTTCCTATAGTTCCGACTTGATGGCACAACACGTTAAATGTAGAATCATTAACTTTGCAAGAATGAACATCCCACGGTGTTCATTTTTTCATTAAAGCCTGAACAACATGTTTGAAAATTTAAGCGAAAAGATAGCCTCAGCCTTCAAGCAAATCAAGGGTGAAGGCAGGATATCAGACCTCAATGTAGCCAATACAGTTAAAGATATCCGCAAGGCACTGTTGGATGCCGATGTCAACTTCAAGATTGCCAAGGAATTTACAGATAAGGTGAAGGAAAAGGCCATGGGCCAGAAAGTATTGACCGCCGTGAGCCCAGGTCAACTCATGATCAAGATCGTGCAGGATGAGCTGACGGAATTGATGGGCGGCATGGCCAGCGGGTTCAATGCTACCGGAAATCCGGCCATCATCCTCATTGCAGGTTTGCAGGGTTCCGGTAAAACCACTTTCAGCGGAAAGCTGGCCAATTACCTCAAAACCCAGAAAGGGAAATCTCCCTTGCTGGTGGCTGCCGATGTTTACAGGCCTGCGGCGATTGATCAGCTGAAGGTTTTGGGAGGTCAAATTGGTGTTGATGTGTATGCCGAGCCTGAAAACAAGGACCCCAAAGCAATTGCAGAAAATGCACTAAAACAAGCCAAGACCACCAACAAGAACGTTATTATCATTGATACAGCAGGCCGTTTGGCGGTTGATGAGGTCATGATGAATGAGGTTGCTGGTCTTAAGGCGGCGCTGCAGCCACAGGAAATCCTTTTCGTGGTGGATTCAATGACCGGACAGGATGCAGTGAATACTGCCAAAGCATTCAACGAAAGGCTTGATTTTACAGGTGTTGTACTCACCAAATTGGACGGTGATACCCGAGGTGGAGCTGCATTGTCAATCAAATATACCGTTCAAAAACCCATCAAGTTCATCAGCAGTGGTGAGAAGATGGAAACACTGGATGTTTTCCATCCAGACCGCATGGCACAGCGAATTCTTGGAATGGGTGATATCGCTTCATTGGTTGAAAGGGCACAGGCACAGTTTGATGAGGAACAGGCCAAGAAGCTCGAGAAAAAAATCAGAAAAAATCAATTTGATTTTCAGGACTTCCTGGACCAACTGCAGCAGATCAAAAAAATGGGTAACCTCAAAGACCTGATGGGCATGATTCCTGGGATGGGAAAGGCCATGAAAGACATTGACATCAGTGATGATGCTTTCAAGGGAGTGGAATCCATCATCAGCTCCATGACTCCTTTTGAAAGATCCAATCCAGATGTCATCGACCTCAAGCGAAAACAGCGCATTGCCAAAGGGTGTGGTAGGGACATGAATGAAGTCAATCAATTCTTCAAACAGTTTGAACAGATGAAGCAAATGATGAAGGGAATGAACAACATGCCCGCCTTGCCCAGAATGGGCGGCAGGCGATAAGCTTCAAACGCGATGATAATTTTTTTATGATGTTTTTCACGTAATTTCCTGACTCTTGTTTTTGTTAGTTCTTGCCTATTTACTATATTTGCACCTCGATTCGAAACAATTTTATTCATCACCCACTAAAAATTTTAATTTTTTATGGCTGTCAAAATCAGACTCCAACGTCACGGAAGCAAGAAGCGTCCATTTTACTTCATCGTAGTAGCAGATGCACGCGCCCCTCGCGATGGTAAATTCATCCAGAAAATTGGTACGTACAATCCACTCACTCATCCCGCAACTGTATTGGTAGACCGTCAGAAGTCACTTGAGTGGCTGAACAATGGTGCACAACCAACAGACACTGTTCGCAAGATCCTTTCAACCAAAGGAGTTCTTTTCCTCAAGCATTTGCTTCGCGGAGTTGACCTTGGTTTGTTTGATCACGCAACGGCCATGACCAAGTTTGAAGCTTGGCACCAGGAGCAGGAATCAAAGACAAGGGCCCGTCAGGAAGCTGCCGCCCGCGAACGCCGCCAAAGGAACCGCCCAGGTGCTGCTCCAAGTCGTCCGCAGCCAGCCCAGAACGATGCTCCTGCAGCAGAGTAAGCAAAAAATTAACATCAAAAGCCTCGTTCCAAACGAGGCTTTTTTATGCCATGGAAAATTATCTAAGCATTGGAAAGCTCGCTGCCACCTTTGGGGTGAAGGGAGAAGTTGTACTGGAGCATCACCTCGGTGAAGATGCCAGCCTTGAGGGGGTGGTCGCTGTTTTTATTGAAGAATTTACAGGTAAGTTTATTCCCTATTTTATTGCAGGCAGCAAAACAAAATCCGGTACAGAGATGATCCTCAGCCTGGAAGGAATAGAAAGCCCGGAAAGTGCCAAGCGTTTCCTCCGTAAAAAAATATGGCTCAAGGAAGAAGACGTTAAAAAAACAGCCTCAACTACTGCACCCATCTCCATGTTGGGGTTCATGGTGTATGACAATAAAAAACCCTTGTCTACTGTGCTGGAAGTGATTGAGCAACCTGTTCAGATCCTGCTACGCATCGAGTTGCAAGGAAAGGAAGTGTTGATACCGCTCAATGAAAGCACACTCAACAAGATAGACCACAAGCAAGAAAAAATTTATGTTACCCTCCCGGATGGTTTGCTCGATATTTATCTAAATTGAGTTGACATTTCCTTCTTATTATGGCTGGTCAGCAACCTTATATTGCCCATTTCGACCTGGATGCCTTTTTCGTTTCCGTAGAAAGAATTCTTGATCCTTCATTGGTTGGTAAAGCGTTGATTCTTGGAGGATCCAGGGAACGCGGGGTGGTCAGCACCTGTAGCTATGAAGCCAGGAAATTTGGTGTGCATTCTGCCATGCCCATGGCAAGGGCTGTTGCCCTTTGCCCGCATGCCATTGTAATGCAGGGTACCCGGGGTCAGTACAGCAAATTTTCACAATGGGTTACCGCTATCATTGCGGCCAAATCTCCCCTTTACGAGAAAGCATCTATCGATGAGTTTTATATCGACCTGACAGGCATGGACAAGTTCTTTGATCCCCTCCAATGGACGATTGACATGCGCAATGAAATCATTCAAACGACGGGTTTGCCCATTTCCTTCGGATTGGCATCCAACAAGATGGTGGCAAAAATGGCCACCAATGCGGCCAAGCCCAATGGTTTTTTACAGGTATTACCGGGCAAGGAAAAAGAGTTTCTGGCTCCACTCAATGTTGGAGACATACCAGGGGTGGGGGAGCATACATTGAAAACCATGCATTCCCTGGGAATAATGACCATCAGTGACCTGTCTGCATATCCCCAACACCTGTTGGAGCAGAATTTTGGCAAATACGGAGAGGTTTTGCAACAAAAAGCGCAAGGTGCTTATGCAGGGGTAGTTCACCATTTTCATGAGGCAAAATCAATTTCAACCGAGCATACATTTTCCGAAAACACTGCGGATCTGGATTTTCTTCAGGCTGAACTGATGCGGATGACAGAAAAACTGGGTCATGAACTAAGAGAGGATGGCAAGATGACCCAATGCGTTGCAGTTAAAATCCGTTATCCCGATTTTGAGACCCATACCCGGCAAATGGCCATTGCGCCCACTTCTTATGATGATGAACTGATCAAGGTGGTCAAAGACCTTTTTGGGAATCTCCATAAAAAACAGCATTTGGTCAGGTTGGTTGGAGTCAGGTTCAGTGAGTTGACAGCGGGTAGTCTCCAGACTGATCTTTTTGAAAACAGGGTCCGAAAAGCCAATTTATATACTGCCATTGATGCGGTGAAACTCCGGTTCGGAAAAAAATCAGTGGGAAGGGGTGGATAAAATAATAGTCTACTTATTTTGTAGGGTAATTAAATATTCCTATATTTACTGTATTAAATCCATCAACATGTCAATACATTTAGGCGATACAGCACCCAATTTCACTGCCGAAACAACGGAGGGAACCATTGATTTTCATGCATACCTGGGAGACAGTTGGGGGGTATTGTTTTCGCATCCTGCCGATTTTACACCCGTGTGCACCACGGAGCTTGGAAGAACGGCCTTGCTCAAAGAGGAATTTGCCAAGCGAAATGTAAAAGTTTTGGCTGTTAGTGTTGATCCATTGGACAAACACTTTCAATGGGTCAAGGATATCAATGAAACCCAGCATTGTAATGTAGATTTCCCCATCATTGCAGATGAGAAACGTGAGGTCGCCACCCTATATGACATGATCCACCCGAATGCATCGGCTACATTTACAGTTCGGTCGCTTTTCATCATTGGGCCTGATAAAAAGATCAAACTTTTCATCACCTACCCAGCTTCTACCGGAAGAAATTTTGTTGAAGTGCTCAGGGTGATTGACTCCCTGCAACTTACTGCAAATCATAGTGTTGCCACACCAGCAGATTGGAAAAAAGGGGAGAAGGTTATCGTTGTTCCTGCTGTATCTACTGAAGATGCCATCCTGAAGTTCCCCAAGGGTATTGATGTTGTAAAACCCTATCTCAGGTACACGCCCCAGCCGGAATAAAAAGGAAAAGAGAGTGGCCGTTTTTATTTCTACCCCTTTAAACTGCCAAACCCCTCAAGTAATCATTACCTTTGCGGCATGTCTAAGCAGAACATCCGCAGCTTCAGCAAGGAAGAAATCGGAGAATACCTCGAATCAATTGGTGAAAAGAAATTTCGTTTGCAACAAATATGGGAATGGCTTTGGCAAAAGCATGCATTTGATTTCCAGTCCATGTCCAATCTCTCTAAAGAGCTGAGGACAAATCTCGAAGAAAAATTTACACTTCCCTCCCTTTCGGTTGATACAACCCAGGTGAGTGATGATGGAACAGTGAAATCGCGTTTCAAGACCCATGATGGTTTCAAGGTTGAGGGCGTTTTGATCCCAACAGCCGAAAGGCTCACCGCCTGTGTTTCCTCACAGATTGGCTGTAGCCTGAGCTGCAAATTTTGCGCAACCGGATTCATGGAAAGGGAGAGAAACCTTTCCTTTGATGAGATCTATGACGAGGTAGTGTTGCTTAATCAACAGGCCATGCGCATCTACAAAAAGAAATTGACCAACATTGTCTTCATGGGCATGGGTGAACCCTTGCTCAACTACAAGAACGTGTTGAAGGCCATTGAAAGGATTACCGCACCAGACGGTTTGGCCATGGGTTCCAGAAGAATTACGGTTTCCACTGCAGGGGTTTCCAAAATGATCCGTCAATTGGGTGATGATCAGGTCAAGTTCAAACTTGCTGTTTCTTTGCATGCACCCAATGACAAGAAGCGCAATGAAATCATGCCCATCAATGAAACGAATGACCTGAAATCATTGATTGATGCACTGAACTATTTCTACAAGCAGACAAAAAGCGAAATAACCTTCGAGTATATTTTGTTCGATAATTTCAATGATTCACTCGATGATGCAGCGGAGCTGATGAAGGTGTACCGGCAGGTGCCTGCAGACCTGGTCAACATCATTGAATACAATCCCATAGAATTTGCCAGGTTCAAGAAACCCAGTGAAGAAAAAACAGAGGCCTTCATGCAGTTCCTCGACAAGAACCGTGTGAACGCAAGGTTGCGCAAGAGCAGAGGAAAGGATATTGATGCAGCCTGCGGGCAACTGGCTAATAAGTAATGTCTTCTTCAATCGATTCAACCCCTTAAACCATTTCAACATCCCAGCCTTCGGCTGGTAAATTCAACCCACAACCCTCTTCATCCTGTTGTAAAACAGCAAAACCAAAAACATGAAACGTACAGACAATTTCTCCAAGTTTGCAGTCAAGAAAAGCAATGCAGCCATCAAGGAAGAGTTCCGTCAGGAGAAAAAGAAATTCAAAAAAGAAAGGTCAGAAGCCATAGAAAAGAAAAAGCTGGAATTCCGAAAAGCTGCTGCTGCAGACAAGGATGTTTCAAAAAATCGCTCTGAGTCCAGTGATCTTCGTCCTGCCATAACCGTGCGAAAACAGGACAAGACAATGCCCCTCAACAAATATGTGGCCCACTGTGGTATTTGCTCAAGGAGAGATGCTGTTCCCTTGATCAAAGAAGGTAAAATGCGTGTGAATGATGTGGTGATTCTGGAGCCTGGTTTCAAGGTCAATCCCAATGATGTTGTCAGTTTCGCAGGGAAGAAAATTCTGCCAGAAAAAAACCTGGTCTATATTTTATTGAACAAGCCAAAGGATTACATCACCACGCTCGATGATCCTGAAGGACGAAAAACAGTGCTCGACCTGCTCAGGGGAGTAACTGCAGAAAGGATATTTCCTGTAGGAAGGCTGGACCGCAACACAACAGGTGTTTTGTTGCTTACCAATGACGGAGACCTCACCCAAAAACTGTCTCATCCTTCCCATGAGGTGAGAAAAATATATGAAGTCAAGTTGGACAAGCCCCTGGGCAAACTTGATTTTGAAAGGATCCTCAATGGGCTTGATCTTGAGGATGGATTTGTAAGGGCTGACTCCCTTGCTTACACTGACCCCAAAGACAAATCTATCATTGGAATTGAATTGCACAGTGGCAGGAACCGCATTGTAAGGCGCATGTTTGAATCATTGGGATATGATGTCAGGAACCTGGACCGTGTGATGTTTGGCAACCTTACCAAGAAAAATGTAGAACGCGGCAAATGGCGTTATCTGGTGGAAAAAGAAATCAGGTTGCTGAAATTCATGAACAGTTCTTTCATCAAAAAGTCTCCAGAGGAGCCTGCAGAAAAAACGCTTGTGAAAAGGGATCTGGCGGCACCTGCAAAGCCTGGAAAAAAAGAAAACTGGGATCAGGATGCACCTGCTAAGCCCGAGAAAAAAGAAAAGCGGGTGGAGATAAAGAAGCCAGCGGCCCCTAGAAAGCAGACGGAGGGAAGGCATAAGCCGACGGTTCAAAAGGGTGGTGTAAAGAGGGTCATGCGCTCCAGGACAAAAAAATAATTTTTACCCAATGCAGACTGCACCTGAAATTATTTACAAAGATGACGACCTGATGGCCATCAATAAGCCATCGGGTTGGTTGTCCATTCCTGACAGGCATGATGCTGAATTGTATTCTGTGAAATCCTGGTTTGAGGCCAAGGGTGAAAAAATATTCATTGTGCACCGCATCGACCGCGATACCAGCGGACTGCTTTTGCTGGCAAGAAATGCCGAAGCCCATAGATACTACAATACCCTGTTTGAGCAACGCATACTCAAGAAAACCTATTATGGATTGGTGCAGGGCAGTGTTGCTGAAGACAATGGGGTATATGATCAACCGATTGAACAACATCCAACTTTGTTGGGAAAGATGCGTGTCGGCAGAAAGGGAAAGCCTGCCATCACCCATTACACGGTTGAAGAAAGGTTCCGGGGATATACATGGGTGAAGTTCCAGATTGAAACGGGAAGAACACACCAGATCCGCGTACACCTCTACAACGCAGGCCACTCATTGGTTTGCGATCCACTGTACGGAAAACCAGACCCTGTTTTGCTTTCTTCCTTCAAGAAGAAATTCAACCTGTCAAAAAAAGAAGAAGACGAGCGACCCTTGCTTTCAAGATTGGCTCTTCACGCTTACAGCGTTGATTTGGTTGATCGCCACGGTAAGGCCCATGCATTTGTTGCCCCTTTGCCACGCGACCTTGATGCAACGCTGAAACAGCTGAGAAAATGGGGTTGAGGGTTTAATTACTTAAACTGTAAACTTTTCTGGGACGAGTCGCGAAAACTCCCCTCCTGGACAGGAGGGGTGCCGAGGCAGATGAACGAAGTGAATCTGACGAGGCGGGGTGGTGGAGTCAACAGAAAAAAACCATAAAGAGTTGATGATTTTCACGTGTCTGGACTTCTTGCATATATTTACTTGCATGCATGCAAAAGGATCACAACAGAAGCCATATTCTGTTTTTTCGAAAAAAACTAAGAAACAAAGGAACATCAGCTGAAGCTGAATTGTGGAAGCATATTTCAAATAAAAGGCTAGATGGAAGGAAATTTCGACGACAACATAGTGTTGGGTGTTTTATTCTAGATTTCTATTGTCCTTCAGAAAAATTAGCCATTGAATTGGATGGCGATGATCACTATTGGCAGGAAGGCATTGATAAGGACTTACAAAAAGAATTGTTTTTACATGGACAATCCATCAGGGTATTGAGATTTGAAAACAAGTGGGTATTTCAGGATATTGAATATGTTCTGAGCACAATAGCTGCAGCATTCCACCGAGGGTGAGTTCCACCACCCCGCCCTGCCTTTCGGCAGGGCACCCCTCCTGTCCAGGAGGGGAATTTTAGTTGCGATTCCTTCTTTTTCACAATATGCAAAGCTTTGTTTGGAGTTGAGTTTTTTGATTCCATTGCATATAAATAACATAGCCGCCTATGCATAGTTGGAGGGGAATTGTTTGACCTTTTTTTAATAATTCAACAGGTCAGTGTCCCAAACCTTTCAAAAGTTCATCCACTTTCATTTCCGTTTGGTTTCCGGAGGCAAGCTCTTTGACGAGAACTGTTCCTTTCTCTATTTCCTTTGAACCAATGATCACAACAAAGGGAATGTTTTTCCGCTCGGCATATTTGAACTGCTTGTCGAATTTTGCTTGCTCATGGTAGATCTCGCATGAGACGCCCTTGCTGCGCAGGTTTTCTGCAACGACAAGAATATGCTGCTGCTCATCCATCCCTGTATTGAAAAACAAGGCAGTCGTGCCTTTTTGAATGCTTTCCGGGAATGCTGTCAATTCCTCCATCACATCATAAATCCTGTCTACACCAAAAGAGATGCCCACACCTGCAATGCCCTTCACGCCAAACAATCCGGTGAGGTCGTCATACCTGCCGCCGCCGCCAATACTGCCCATTTGTACACCCAATGCCTTGACTTCAAAAATTGTTCCGGTATAGTAGTTGAGCCCACGCGCAAGAGAAAGGTCTACTTGCAATTGGGTTTGCTCACTTGAATTGCTTTTGATGGATTTGAAGGATGCAAGGATTGTCCGCAATTCATTGATGCCTTCTTTGCCTAAAGGAAGATGGCTGAACATGTCTTCCAATGCTTTCAGTTTTTCTTCATTGCTGCCTGCAATAGAAATGAACGATTCAACGGCATCCACCTGTTCCATGGAAAGCCCTTTGGCAATGAGTTCATCTTTCACTTTGTCCATGCCAATCTTGTCAAGCTTGTCAATGGCAATGGTGATGTCCATCATCATGTCTTCCCCACCACATAAGGCGGCCAGGGCGCCCAGTATTTTCCTGTTGTTGATGTGGATTTCAACAGGAACATTCAGTTTTTCGAATACATTGGTGTAGATCAGGGAAAGTTCAACCTCATGGAGCAGGGCGGTACTTCCCGCCACATCCGCATCACACTGCCAGAACTCGCGGTAGCGGCCACGTTGGGGCCTGTCTGCCCTCCAGACGGGCTGCATCTGGTAGCGTTTGAAAGGAAAGGTCAACTGGCCTTGGTTCATGGCAACATATCGTGCAAAGGGAATGGTAAGGTCATAGCGCAAGGCCCTTTCTGTGATGCCCTTGTTGGTCTTGCCCTCTAGTACTGCATTGAAATCCTGGATGACGGCTTCTCTTTTGTCTGGATTGTTCAATCCGTTGTTGAGGATCTTGAAAATCAGTTTATCCCCCTCTTCCCCGTATTTACCCATCAGGGTTTCTGTATGCTCCATGGCAGGCGTTTCCAGCGGCTCAAAGCCATAGGTTTCGAAAACGCTGCGGATGGTCTGAAGAATGAAATTCCTTTTTCTCAACACCGCTGCTGAAAAGTCGCGTGTGCCTTGGGGGATTGATGGTTTCATGGTGTAAAGTTAAGGCTGTTTCGGCGATTGGTATTGTTTGATCAGTTCATCACAGGCATGGTCGATGAGATTGAACACCTCATGAAAAGCAGCCATAGACCTTCCCCAGGGATCAGGTACATCAAGATCGGTGTTGGGAAAGGAATAATTGAGCAACAGCGCTACTTTATCTGCATTGTATTTTTTACCACCAATGTATTTCATTTCGCGCCAAACATCGGCTGCCATTGGAATGATCAGGTCATATTGTTCAAAATCCTCCGCCCGAAAAGGCCTTGATCTTTGTTCGGATATGTCAATGCCATTCAGTTTTGAAACCATCTGCGACATCTCGTGAGGGCGCTCACCATTGTGGTATCCATTGGTTCCGGCACTGTCTACCTCCCAGTGCAACCCCAGCTGCTTCACTTTCATTTGAAGAACACCCTCTGCAATCGGGCTCCTGCAAATATTACCCAGGCAGACCATCAACACTTTCATTGGCAATTTTTTACAAAGATAAGTTGTGGAATTTTCCTGTACCTGCGTCATTGTATTCAGATGGGTAATTTCATTAAATTGCATTCCATGGATACAAATTCATTTCGCGACAGGGAAGAAAAAAGGCAGTCCAATTTCAAGGTGGTTTATGACTTTGCTGCAGGTGTATTGTGGCTCGGTGCAGGTGTGTTTTTTCTGGCAGGCAAGTACCTGGGCGGAAAACTGATTGTTGATTCCTTGCTTTCCACGATCTTCGGGATTGCCTGCGTATGCTATGGTGTGTTCAGGCTTTACAGGGGATTTTATGCAACAAAACAACGATGAAATCCAATTCCACCATACTATTGAGGGTCCTTACCGTCTTGGCTATTGTCCTTTTGGCTGCATCCTGCAATCCAAACAAAAAAAAGGCAAAAGTCATTGCAGGGGATGATACCCTCAACAGCGGGACTATCCATATCAGTGTAGACGAATCCTTCGCTCCCATCATCGACTCACAGATCAAGGTCTTCATGTCGTTGAATCCCAAAGCCAGGATCATCCCGCATTACAAGCCTGAAGCGGATTGCCTGAAGGACATGCTCAATGACAGCACGAGAATGATCATCATTACCCGCGGACTCAGTGATGATGAAGAACTTTATTACAAGGATACACTATCTTTTGTACCCATGCATGGCAGGATTGCCACTGATGCCATTGCCGTCATCACCCACAACAAAGCCCCTGATTCCCTTTTTTCTGTTGCTGAGATAAGGGGAATGTTGAGTGGTGCCAGTCCCTACAAATATGAATTGGTGATGGATGGCCTGAAAGCTACCAGTACCGTGAGGTTCCTTATCGATTCTGTCTTGCGCGGACAGGCCATAAAAGGAAATGTACGGGCGGCAAAGAATTCCGAAGCAGTAATCAATTATGTGGCATCAACCCCCAATGCCATTGGTTTTATTGGGGTAAGTTGGATTGGAAACAGAGAAGACCCTGCACAATTGACCTTCCAGAAAAGGGTAAGGCTGGCGGCCTTGCAGTGCGCCAATTGTGCTGAAGAGGTTTATGTAAGGCCTTATCAGGCCAACATGGCCATGAAAAGATACCCCCTCAACAGGGGCCTGCACTATATCCTGAAGGAAAACTATGCCGGATTGGGCAAGGGATTCGTGAATTTCCTGACCCATGAAAAGGGCCAGCTCATCTTCAGGAGAGGCTATTTGGTGCCAGACAGGATGGCGCTTCAAATTAGGAAAGCAAATGTTACGGATTAAAGCAAGGATTCATTAATTTACAACCCTATTTAAAAAAGAATATGATGCGTACAATGAAGTTGGGCTTTACAGCAATGCTCTTGATCTCCGTTACTGGCCTGTTTTCTCAGACCGTTCAGGACGGAAAGCGTTTGCTTTTCATGCACAGATACCATTCAGCAAAAATGACATTGGAGAAAGTGGTTGCTGCTGCTCCTACCAACGCGGAAGCCATCTATTGGTTGGCCCAGTCCCAATTTGAGCTAAAAGACCTCAATGGCGCAAAAGAAGTGTTGAGAAAAGGAATGGAAGGCGCCAATGGCAGCAATCCATTGCTCCTGGTAGCGATGGGTCAGGCAGAGTTGGCAGAGAAAAAGACAAATGATGCCCGCCAGCGTTTTGAAACCGCCATTTCCCTGACCAAGGGCAAGGATGTATCCATATTTACCGCCATTGGAAGGGCCAACCTTGAAGAGGGTGGAGATCCTGCCTATGGTATCGAAAAACTGAAGCAGGGAACAGCCGTGAAGGGATTCAAGGATGCCATGGTCTATGTTTACATGGGCGATTTGTACAGGAAACTCATGAATGGCGGTGGTGCCGTTTCATCCTATGAAAATGCCCTCATGATAGACCCTAAGCTTGCTTTGGCCAAACACAAAATTGGAAAAATCTATCTTACCCAGGGTGTTGAGCAGAAGGATATTTTCCTGGGCAAGTTCAATGATGCCGTTGCAGATGATCCAACATTTGCTCCTGCCCTCTATGACATGTATGTGTATTATTACTCAAGGGATGTAAACAAGGCTACAGAGATGTTCAACAAATACAAAGAGCATGCTGAACCTGGTCCGGCACTTGATTATGAGGAGGCCGGTCTTCAATATGCCGTGGGTGATTTTAAAAATGCCATAAGCAAAGCCGATAATCTTCTGTCTACCCAGGGCGACAAAGCGGATTCAAGGCTTTACCGCTTGAAGGGCTACAGCTATGACAAGCTGGGAGATTCCGTTCAGGCACTTGCCCAAATGGAGATCTTTTTCTCCAAGGCAACACCCGATCAGATCAATCCTGATAATTATGTGATTGCAGCATACAATGCCGCCAAATTGAAGGCTGATCCAGCCAAGGTGGATTACTATTTTTCCAAGGCCATTGATGCAGACACGATGGTTACCAACAAGGTTGATTATACCCGCAAGGCAGCTGATTTCTTCAAAAAATCCGGGAATACCGCAAAATCTGCTGAATGGTTGACCAAGGTGCTGACCATCAATCCAAAAATCAGCAAGGTTGATCTTTACAATGCCGGTTTTGAGAATTTCAAAGCCACCCAGTACAAAAGGGCCGATAGCATTTTTACTATTTACAAGACCAATTACCCCGCTGAAGTATACGGGCACTACTGGTCTTTCCGTTCATTATCGGTCATTGATTCCACCATGGAGCAAGGCCTGGCGATTGCAGATTGTGAAAAATTCATCTCCATCGCTGAAGCAGATAAAGCAAAGAACAAAAGTACCCTGATCACCGCTTATGGATACCTGGCCTCTTACAATGCCAATATCAAGAAGGATCTTGCTGGAGCAGCGGCCTTCCTGGAAAAGATCATTGAAATTGATCCCAACAACCAGGATGCTGTGAAGAACAGGGACATTATCCAAAAAGCATTGGCAGCTCCTAAAAAATAAGGCAACAAATAATTAGTAATAAAAAGGGCTCAGGTGAATAACTTGGGCCCTTTTTCGTTGATTCTTTTCTTTTTTACATCCCGTTTTTGCGTATTTTTGCGCCTTGAAATTTATACCCATGATAAGGACGTTTTTCCTGCAAGCGCAAGCCATTGGACAGAACCCCGAGATCAGCAGAGCAAGTGACTATTTTCCCATAGGAATCCAGTTCTTTTTTGCGCTAGGGTTGGTCACAGTGATGATCCTCGGATCACAGCTCCTGGGCCCCAAGCGCAAAACCTCAGACAAACTCCAGGTATTTGAAAGTGGCATTGAGCAATTTGGTAATGCCCGTCAGCCAATGGCCATCAAGTATTTTTTGGTCGCCATCCTCTTTGTGCTTTTTGATGTGGAAGTTATTTTCTTTTATCCTTACGCGGTCAATTTCCGGGGATTGGGATGGGATGGCTTCATGGCAGTGCTGATGTTTGTCGGCTTCTTTCTGGCCGGTTTCATTTATATCATCAAAAAAGGTGCCCTGCACTGGGAAGAATAAAATAAACTATTGTATATGTCGCGTCCGGTTCGGTTCAACATGATTCAAAAAGACTTTTCAGACCTTGGCATCAACAATGTCCAGCTCCCTGAAGGGCATACAGGAGAGGGCTTTTTTGCTACATCCCTTGACAAGGTTGTGGGTCTGGCAAGGAAGAATTCCATGTGGCCTTTGCCCTTTGCAACCTCCTGTTGTGGCATCGAATTCATGGCCACCATGGGTTCGCACTATGATCTTTCCAGGTTTGGTTCTGAGCGTGTGGGTTTCTCCCCCCGCCAGTGCGACCTTTTGATGGTCATGGGAACGATTGCAAAGAAAATGGGGCCAGTTCTTCGCCAGGTGTACCTGCAAATGGCGGAACCCCGTTGGGTGATGGCTGTTGGAGCCTGCGCTTCCAGTGGTGGAATATTTGATACCTATTCTGTGCTGCAGGGCATTGACCAGATTATTCCGGTGGATGTATATGTTCCAGGCTGTCCTCCAAGGCCGGAAGCCATCATTGATGGTGTGTTGAGGATTCAGGAACTGGTGGAAAACGAATCTCTCAGAAGAAGAACTGGCGATCAATACAAGGCTTTGATGGATGGATACGGCATTCAATAGGTCAGGATAAAAAAAACAATTATGTCCCTTACCCACGAGACGATAAAAGAAACACTGGTTGCACAATTTGGCGACAAGATACTGGCCTGGGAGGAATCCTATGGCATGGCATGTTTTACCGTGCAAGCTGATCATAACCTGAAGGTGCTCACTTTCATGAACGATAACCCGGCAATGGGTTTTCAGTTCCTCACTGATTTGACAGGCGTTCATTACCCGGAGAGGAAAGGGGAAGAAATTGCGGTTGTATACCACCTCCACAACCTGAAGGAAAATGTACGCCTGCGCATGAAAATCTACGTTCCCATTGAAAAGCCTGACGTTTACACTGCAACAGGATTGTTCAGTGGAGCCAACTGGATGGAGCGTGAGACCTATGATTTCTATGGAGTGAACTTTGTGGGACATCCGGATCTGAGGAGGGTATTGAATGTGGACGAGATGGATTATTTCCCGATGAGAAAAGAGTTTCCTTTGGAAGACCAGACAAGGATTGACAAGGACGACGAAATGTTTGGCAGATAAATACAAACAAGATTATGCTCGAACAAGGCAATATACATTTACCGGAAGGATCCATTGAGAAGCAGACCACTACGCTGAACCTTGGTCCTACCCATCCTGCAACCCATGGGGTTTTTCAGAACATCCTGGAAATGGATGGAGAGCGCATCATCAAAGCTGAATCCACTGTAGGTTACATCCACAGGGCATTTGAGAAGATTGCTGAGCGCAGGCCGCTCTACCAGATCACCACACTGACAGACAGGTTGAATTATTGTTCCTCCCCATTGAACAACATGGGATGGCACCTGACCTGCGAAAAGCTCCTGGGCGTCAAAACACCCAAGCGTGTTGATTACCTGCGTGTGATCATCATGGAACTTTCAAGGATTTCAGACCACCTTATTTGCAAT
>Ga0214921_10004981_pt1 | contig 19086 bp, 13 predicted proteins | sample LL1505_MetaG_FD_177992 | JGI IMG/M metagenome (GOLD analysis project Ga0214921, IMG submission 177992) | Freshwater microbial communities from Lake Lanier, Atlanta, Georgia, United States - LL-1505 | ecosystem: Environmental > Aquatic > Freshwater > Lake | place: USA: Georgia | collected... | reverse complement strand
TGACATATTGAGCGGGGCAGGGTCCAAATTATTCCTGTCAAATACGTGAATAATAAGATACCCGCTCGGCTTCAACCAAAAATAAAAATTGCTCAATATGGTGTTCCAATCATTCATCGAATTATGATAGAGCGTCTCTTTCAAGCACAGAATATAAGAGAATTTCTCGCTTTCGAAGAGATTCTCATTCCGGAGGTCCCCCATAATCAATTTTCCAATTGGGTTTCGGACATTGAAAATATCGGCCATCGCCTGACTCCTTTCTAAACCGACTACAGAAAGCCCAGTATTTCCGGAATTAATATGCTGATAATGCTTCCCTGTACCTGTCCCTGCGTCCAATATATACGATTTATCATCTCCTGATTTAACGGGATGGCGCTTTATAAAATCGAGAATCTCCTTCGTTTCTGAAAGAATCGCAGTTTTTTCATCAAAAACTTTATCGAATAATTTTCCGTATAATTTATCAATCATGTCGGTTTTCGCGTCAAGTGGGTTATCAAATTCTTCACACTCCATCTCTAAACTGCGCCCGTAAATGTATAATAATGTAAGAGTTAATAAAAATACAAATAAAACAATACTAACTATAATCCATAATTTCATATTATTTCATAGAAATAAAAACAACTTAAAGATAAAACGTATTTTATATTTTATAAAATGGATAAGAATTTTGTTGTTCAATCCGGTGGTAGCGCCCCAAATCTGGCCGATTTTCAGGACCAACTTCCCCCAATGACAAACAAGGAATTCGATGAGCATTTATCGACAAATGATGTCAAATTCCTCGTTTACCAGCTACTTTCGGAAACTGATAACCAGAATGATGATAAGCTGAGACAGCGTAAGAATTTCGCGGACCTGCGTGGAAAATATCAGAAAAAATATGAGGGATTTGCGTTCAGATATCCATCACTTTTTACGCTTGTTTTGGAGCAGGGGAAGGCATTTGACTTATTGCAGTTTGAACAAATGATTGGGATGATTGATAAGGTTCGGAATAAGGAGACTGATGAACATACTGCGTCGAAACAGTTCGGGGAAATTATGGTTGATAAATTTGTTAAACCGAACCTTCCAAGTCAGTAAAAATTGATGGTAAAGCTAATCAAAATTATAAGGATTTCGCAGGTAAGCAATACACACAAAATGAGTAAACCAAACTCTCAAACACCAACAAACAAACCCAAAAGAGAACCTCCAACACGGGAGCAACTCAAAAAGTGGGCATCAATTCCATGTAAGAACATGCTTGAACACGGAGAATGTGATTATGGCGACCGATGCTATTACAAGCATGATAATGTGGGCGGAGGCGCAGTTGCATTCGACTCAAAGTCTCACCAGCGGGTTCCGCCTGCTCAAGGGGAACCTCGAACAATTACTGAAATTTTTCAGAAAATTAAGGCATCTCCGAACTGTGGCGTGCTTGCGAAGAAGGTTCTTGATGATCCTTCTTCGTCAGCCGAAAGTCTCCAACTTCTATATATGGCAAAAAAGGCTCTGAAAGAGACCCTCGCAGTTGAAGAAATCGATAAATCGAATCTTCATACTGTCTTGAAAGACCTTTCTACAAAGTTCGAAATGTTTGCAAAGTTTTCGAGGATTTTTCAGAAAAACATCGACCTTATCGAGCAGGATGATACCACGCAGGGCGACATTCGAAGCATTCTGAGTGGTTTGATCGAATGTCTAAACCTTCCATCCGAAGTTGATTCACTATTTGATCAACTTGCGAAATCGATTGAATCGGAACACTCTTTCGCATCGGCTCTTAGGTCGGACCCATTGGAAATCGCAAAGAAAAAGCCGGATGATATCCCATCCCGCGAACTTCTGGAATACCTTCACAGTGCTTGTGGTCTTTCTGAAAACGGAAAATTTCAAGAAATGCGTTTAGCATGCGAAAGTTTTGGAAAAAGTTCGCCTTACAAGAATAAGCACTTCGTGCAGATTCACGAGTTACATGAGGCAAGCAAGGTAGCAAAGACTCTTCTAGAAAATAAGAGACTGGGTGAGATTTGCCAGCAACAGCTTTCAAGCGCTAAGGCTGAACTTCTTCGCAACTGTACGACGACTGCTTCGGGTTCGAACATGCGGCTTGCATTTTACATAATCAAGAGCATTCCTGAATTCTCAAGATTTATTGAGGCTTTGTCATCAGAAGAACGCAAGGTTCTGATAACAGTTTTTGGGTCGTTCATGACCTATCTTTCTCAGGCTCATGAAAAGAAAGGATTGTCGACAGAAATCACCGAAGAATTTCTGACAACGACTTTTAAGTCCTTTTCTAGATCGAGGCAAGTTGATGGGGCTTCAACCGAATTCAAAGACAAGTTCTTCAAGGACGCAAAGACTGTTATGTTTAATGAACTAATTCAGGTTTTGCACACTGAAACGTATTCATTTCATTTGGGGAAAGATGGTTCCCACATTAAGATGAGTGTTCAGGAACTACTGAAATCCTGCTTGAAAGAGGTCTTGAAGATGTATTCAGAACAAGTGCCGGAAGAGAACCAGAATGAATTTTATCGGAATTTGGTGAGACACTTGCTTCCGTTCATGTTTCTCATTTCACTTCATCCCGAGAAATCAAACATGCTTTCTGGAAGATGGAAGAAGGGACATATGAAGGACGGGAGGTTAACCGGTCAGCATGCCTTCAATGAAATGAATGACCCGAATGCAAAAAAGTCGATCTTGTATTGGCTTTTAGAGTACATCAATCGCGTGAAGTCACAGAAGTCGAAGAAGGATGTTCCGCTGTGCGACGAATTCGCCAAACTGAGTGCGCAATTTCGAAAAAGGGTCAGTGATGACCCGAAAGACGACAAGACGGTCTTCTGTCCAGAGATGTTATTTAAAGCGCTTGACAACATTCTCTTCGAATCGTTTCTGACTTCATCCGATTTCGGACTCGGGTTGAAGCATATCGTACCAGATCAACTTGGGGCGATTTTCAAAATCGAGAATGAATCTATCTCCATTTCGGATTCATTTCCGGATACCCTTTTGATGGCGCTCTACTACTCGTTTGGTTCCGATGAAGGTGACTCGAAAACACGTCGATATTCTGATGTGAAAACGATGTTCGTCGTCCAAGCAGAATATATTCTGAAGATCGTGCAACTCTGTCAGAGCTTTACCAAGATCAACGGGAAGGAAACTGTCGAGGTCCTCCTTTCAATGCTGAACATTGAGAAAACAAAACCTCTTGAAGCAGCGGTTCTGTCGTTCATGACACTTCTTTCGGAAAACACCACACCGGATCTTCTTCAGCGAGCTTACGACGTTATGTCTCTCGGGAAGAACCTTGAAGATATCCTCGGGAACACCTCATATTTCCTGAGTTTGATTGACGCGCTTCTCGTCGTTCTGCTGATGGACAAATACAAGAATGTCAAACAGCTCGATATCCTAAATGCTGTTTATCGAGAAAAGCACATTGCTGAAAAGGCTGATTTCAAAATCGCATATGCAAAATTGGAAGCTGCATGTGAAACAGCTGAGAGTGATGGAAAGGATACCACAAAGTTTCGACGAATGCGAGAACTTCTTGGAAAAGGGATTACGTCAAATAGGGATGTCCTTTCTGAAGTTACCTCAGTTATATCTATTATTTCGGAGATATTGTGCAAGACGGTTCTACGTGAGGATTCATTCCACGAGATCTTCAAACGGTTTCTACCGTTCCTCCTGAACAAACTATCTCTCATCGCATTGATGAAGAACGTTCCAGAGTTCGAGCTCGTAAGTTCAGAATCCGAAGAAATTCCGGTTGAGAGGATGGTTGAACGAATTCAGACTCTGTTTGATTCCGAATTGGCTAAATTCATCACCGGCCAGAATGAAGCGATTCAACGAGACCTCAGAATGAGGATTTCTGAAATCAAGCAAATCCAGTCTCTGGCTGAACGCATCAAAACCCTTAATTTCACGAAGCACATCTCAGCGATCGTTAATCTGTTGAAATGCTTGTTCTCGTATCTTGGGCTTTCACATACTATCACATACGAGGGCATTATGGCAGAGTTCCCCAATACAAAGGATCTCTCTGATCCAGCAACTCGTGTGACCGAACACGTCATGGCCGTTATTGGAGTTCGGAAGCTGAAAAAGCCATCTTTTCTCAATAAGATTGAGGATTTGGAGAAGTTGGAGATGCATTTGGATGAGGCGGTTAAGACGAAAGTTGTTTTGACTGCGAAGCAGATCGAGAGGTTGGATAAATACAAGTTGTCGTTGGAAAATTTCAAGCCAATCGAACACCTCGTTTTGACTGCGATTTCCGCGATTTACCGTGTGGAGCTTCCCAAAAACGAAGTCGCCAAACCGAAGAAAATCGATACAATCAAATTGTCAGAATTGAAAATTCTTCTTCTCACTTCAAGCGACTTGTATGACCTCTTCAACAAGTGTCTCCCCTACTGGAAGAGCAATCTTGTTCGAGAAATCGTTCTATCGATTGTTCAACATGCCTATCAAGCACGAGAACGACATGTCAAGGAGCTCTTCCAACAGATTCAACTCTTTGCGATTCAGTTCGAAACCAATGAGATTAAGGATCTTAGTGAAATGTTTGTTTCACTTGGAGAAAGTTGTGATAAGGCCCTTCCAAAGGTAGCTACGCAATATGATAAATCAAATCAGGGTCTCTTCGAAGATATCATTTCATCGTTCGAAACTGATTTTTGGACTGATGATGTAGCGATTGAGGTATCGGTCAAGGAAACAAGGGCGATTATCAGATCATCAGGAGGAGGTGCTGCGCGAGTTCCAGAGAAACTCAATCCAGATACTCTTGCTCAACTGTTGTCTTCAGACAACAAATCTAATGCGATTGCCTATATGCAGGAATGTGTCCTGAATGAAGATGCTTCCCAAATATTGGTGTATTTGATTGAAACCGAAGACTCAACATGCGAGGTCGCTCTCGAAGCGCTAAGTCAATTCTTCCAATTAAATTGAAAACTTTTAAATTTTGAAAAGTTTTCAATCAATTTGTAACCCATTTGGGTTTTATAAATTATTGCAATCGCAACCTGTATTTCATACGGTTAATATTTCTAACAATATCATCCCGAATACTCATCAAGTCAACATTCTTTTTACTGTTCATAATGCTTCCTAATGTATATTTGCTCAACTTATAAACACTATTATTCATACTATCCCCAGTCAAAAATTGTAAAACGAGGTCCAAATAAGCAAACAGCTCATCTTTAGTTATCTGATAAACATTAACCTGTCTATTTTTACCTAAATCGAACTTCTCATGTTTTCCCATCCATACTTCAATAAATTTATCCATCTTTTTATTGAATTTCTTTAAAAACTTATCAAGTGTTTCATGGTCAGATTTCTTTTCTGATAAAAAGTGCGACACACGCAAAGTAGCTTGAATCTGAAACATAGCAAGAATAACATCCGCAATTTTGTTATCATTTGCGCTTATTTTTAATCCCTTATTACCTTTTCCATTATTATTATTTAAAACTTCTTCATTTTCACTTACTTCAAGTTCATCTTCTTCATTATTGTTATTTTTATTCTTTTGTTTCTGATTATTCGCTTCATTATTCGCACTATATCCATTATTTTCATCATTATTACGATTCATCTTATAATATCTATAAATATTTTATTTTATCCTTTTCTAATCTTAATTGTAAACTTCTTATTTTCTAAATTAACAGTCCTTCCTTCTTTCTTAATCTTCTTCTGAATCATTGTCATCAATTTCTTATAAGTTGAATCATTCGCATCTCTCTTCTTAATAAACTTAAACTGATTATGTAAGAAACTGAACTCCTTCTCAACCGCGCTCATCGCCCGTAAATCATTCTCAAACTCAGTTCCCGTATCCAAAGCCTCTAAATATCTCTCCTCAAATCCCTTAATTTCCACTATTTCCATTCCATACTCCCCGCAAATTGTCTTCAAAAATTCATAATTCACCAAATACTCCTTATGTGATATCCCAATTGTCTTCACAAAAACTTCAATTTGATGACCCATATTCGGCTTCTTAGCATCCCACTTCTTAATATCATATTCCTTTGTAATCTTCCATAGTAAGTCATCCCCAATTTTACCCTCCTTCATCTCATCTTTCTCTAACATCTTATACACACGCCCCCCATCCAAGCTTGTCCCAATAAAATGACCCCCCACCTTCAAATTATCGCTTACATTTTGTAAAACACTCCTCAATAAGATTTCATCCTCAAAAAAATAATGGACCGCATATTGTAAGCTAACTATATCATACTGATTCTTCGATAGAAAAGTCTTCTCCATTTTTACCCGCCCGTATGTATCCATAGCACAGTCAAAGCTCGGAAAAATAAGTTTCCCACAATCACCCCAAATGTATGTCGTATCCGGCCTCGGCTTCGGGACCCTCTTATACAGTTCAATTGCACCATCAATATTATCCTTCGAAATATCAATCCCCACAACAGTCTTCAACTTCCCGAGCCTCCACTTCGAAGTATCTCCCCCATTTCCACACGCTAAATCCAGCAGGGAACCCATCATTTCATCCTTCCCACCCAAAACTGCTGGACATACACCACTAATAAGCTTATCCTTAATAATCCGATTGTGAAAAATCTGGAATGGATACTTCTTAATTCTGTTCGAATTCTCAATGTAATAAAAGGAACTCAAATCTTCTTCTGGAACGGACCCCTCTTTTAAGTTAGTCTCTGTAATCGGATTATTCAGCGCGTTCCATATATGATTTCCATATGATTCATTCAATCCAATATCCATCTTCTTTTGAAAAAGGGCAGTCTTAGAATAATTTATAGCGACCGGCGTCCAACGAAAAAGGTTCGTATATTCTCCATATATCCTCTGGTATAAGAATGAAACTACCATCCCATTCTCGATTTCATCCCCACTACTAACAAGCAACCTCCCACTCTCGTGTAAAGGAACATTCGCAATATTCGTCATCGGATTCCCCCCGCGGGGATTAAAATCAACCGCCTTCCCACTTGCACTAACAATCATTAATTTGAGCGTCTTATAATAAATAATCCGCCCAAACTGACCATCCTTGCTCGGTAATTGAAAAGGGCTCACCTTGTCATTTTTACCATCGCGAACATAATTGACTAAGAAATCGACAGTTCTCATTGACTGATAGCGCCACCTCATACACTCATACCAGTGGCCACTTCGCTCAGGATAAAAATCTGCCATCGGGCGAAACATTATACCCTCTACGGGATACTCCTGAATGCTAATCTTATCAAATAACTCATTTATATTATCCTCAAATAAAGACCCACTTCCGAATAAATATTTCCCAACGTAAATTTTAGTGGCCTCTTCTCTTAGCTCTGCAATAATATACGTCGATTTCTGAATACACTCCCGAAAGAATTGATACATGTATTCATGACGCATCTTCTCCTTAGTCCCTGCTCCCATAACGAAGAACTTCGTCTTCCTTACATCGACCCCCCGATAATACAAAATATCCGTCATAACAAATGTATTCTTCTGTGCGTTATAATAGCCCTCGCAAATACTATTCTCATACCCGCTAACTTCCCTCCCCGTATTTATAATCCGGTCATTCAAAATAATAAAAATCTTTCCATCAACATTCTTGCTGAAATTCTCAGTGATAAATAAATAACAGACTTCCCCTTCCGGATAAAATGAAACTCCATAATTCTCGCGAACATACGGTATTCCATCTTTCTTAAAAAAATTACGCCTTAATACACCAACTGGCTCTACATAAAATCCATCACTAATAAATCGACGAAAAGACTTCAATAAATTATTCTTCTCATCCACAGATATAATAAAATTAGTCTGCTGGATTTCCTCAAATAACCACCTCAAAAACTTACTGAAATAGTTCTCGAACTCAATTGTCTCCTCGCCAATTTTGATACTATCTTCGACTTTCTTATCAAATCGCAACTGGACACTATATTTAAATGGAATTCCCATACATCCACTGTCCCGAAATGAAAGATGACTTTCTATCTGTCGCTCTTCAATCAAATCCAAATAAAATCCGAACATGTCATCCAATATTTCGTATTTATTCACATACTGATAAGTTTTTTTCCCACCTTTGAGCTCTTTTACTTCGCTATCATGAAATACAACTACTTTCATCCCATATTTCTCAATCTCATCATCCTGAACAACAGTTTCTTTAATGTGTTTCATTTCAGAGATCCCAAATTGCCAATAGCTCTTAATTTCATCTTTTCCATCAACGTATCCATACTCTAATGGAGTTGTATATTCTTTCAAATGTGTCTTCATTTCATATTTAAAGCCCATACCACCATTTTCAGTAGAATAAATACATCTTTCAACAATCTTCTCAAATAATTCTTTTGGTAAATTATCTCCAAATTCTATACGGATTTTATTGTTTCCTAATTTTTTGAATATATTGTAATTCATATTTTATAATATATAGTAGATTAATTTTAAGCTAAAACTGAGTTTTTTACAAGCAACATGTCTGAAAGATCATCGCCGTTACCAAATACGGGTCGCAATTACTCGCCGGTCTTCTGTCTTCAAAATACCCCCGCTTATTATTAATGGTATCATTCCCTATGCGAACACTCTTTCCACGATTAGCCCTCCCAAAACTAAATTCATCATAACTTGCAGTCTCGTGATGACCAGTCATCCTCTCCTTGTTTCCCTCTCCATATATCATCATGTGTTCAATATGCTTCTTACTCAATTTCATAATCGCCTCATCAATCAATTCCAATCCAGTCTTTTCAGGTGTCCCCTCTCGCATGAACTTTGTGCTAAAATTTGTATGGCATCCACTCCCATTAATTTCCGTAATCAATTTCGGCGTCAAATCAATACGAACCCCATACTTTTCGGAAACACGATTCAATATATAACGAGCCATCCACAAATGGTCCCCCGCTTCAATACCCAAAGAAGGCCCAATCTGAAACTCCCACTGCGCCGGAGCAACTTCCGCATTTATCCCACTTACCCTCAATCCAGCATATAAACACTTCTCTAAATGCTCCTCTACAACATCCCTACCCAATGCATTCCCACCACCAACCCCACAATAAAATTGCCCTTGCGCAGGAATAGAAGACTCACAACCCAACGGTTTCCCCGTTTTTAAATCAATCAAAAAATACTCCTGTTCCAAGCCAAACCATGGCTCTTCATCTGGTTTCTTATCAAATATCTCAACTGCCCCCGCACGATGATTCGTAATATGAGGTTCCCCACTTGGTAAATATGTATCACATAATACCATCCGATTATCACCCTTCCTAAAAGGACATTTAAAAACTGCCCTCGGCTTCATAATAACCTCACTATCGCTTCCAATCGCCTGACCAGTGGAACTACCATCATAATTCCAATCCGGATAAAAATATATAGAATCTTTGTCATATACACTGTCGCATTCATTCATAACCCGACACTTACTTCGCAATTCATTATTTCCCCCAATCCAAATATATTCAGCCAAAAATACCATATCTTATTGTTATATATTTTTTTCACAAATTTTCCAATTCTTCTCTCAATTCTGAAATATTCTTTTTCAAATCCTTTCCAGTCTTCTCAGACTTCTTAAATATCGAAACTCCTTTATCAATCGCAACCTTCTGTAATTCAACTAATGTCATCTTCTTCAATAATTTCGTTTCAGATTTTGGTTGAGTCCCACCAGTCCGTAATTCCTCAAAAAACTCAATTCCCATACTCTCCCATGACATGACTCCTGTCATATGACTATTAAAAACCGGATAATATCGCCCCTCCTTCTCAATCAAAAAACAAGACGGATTCTTCAAAACATACTCGGTCTTCCTGTCATCATTTTTCCACATACTTGGAATATAACTCATCCTTTCCACTTTCCTCCTCTTAACTAATCCACCCACAACCTCCTTAAAAATATAAACAGTTAGCGAAAAATAATCCACAATTATTCCCTTTAATACCACATCATCATCAATATCCTCATTTGCCATAAACTTCTCCCTAATCAAAGTCCTCTTCCGTGTATAATCATTATCCCTATACAGAGCCTTCTCCTCCATGTCATATGCAATCTGTCGCATCAGGTCCTTAATCATTATAATTTTCGACTTACTATCCAAATAACGAAATTCACCCAAGACCTCATTTAATATTGAATAAATAAAACTGTTCTTCCTCTCATTGTTCCGGTCCTTAACCATCTTAAATGAAGAATCCAATCCAGTCCATTCCGGAACATCACTAATATCCTTATCTACGAAACTATACTTCGCATCCAAAATATATTTATCATATATATGCCCCTCCGCGATGACCTTCTCCGGAATATGAAAAACATAATCCTTCCCCATATCGCACCCTCCTTTATTTAAATAACTATGTAATTTATCAATTGGTATCATGACTGACTATTATATTATAATAGTCAGTTAGTTTTAAGTTAAAATATTCGAATCGCAATCGCCTACTCATCATCAATCTCATCTTCTTCCTCCTCCTCTTCTTCCTCATCTTCTTCCGACAATTGCTCATCACCCTTCTCAACTGAAATATTCTTCTTCGTTTTTGTTTTCGGTTTTACCGCATTAAGTGAAGTCTTAACACTACGTGTATTAACGCTCATCCGAGATATATCACGAAACCGTTTCAATATTTTCGCCCGATTTCCAACATATTTTGTCTTATACTTTTTCAATACAATCTTATAACCAGTTATTTCCCGACTTGTATCAACAACAAAATTAGTCTCAAATTCAATCTCATCATCATTAATATTGCGATACTCTTCAAAAATCTCATTTATCCCATCCAACGAATAAATCTCAAAATTAATATTTTTCTCCATATCATTATCCATTATTGGAAATACAACTGAATTATTCACATTTTTATCAAAAGCCTCAATTCGTGTCTTCTCATTATTCAATATGTCTTCTGTTTTACTTAACTCGCGAACATTATCCTTTGTAAAATCGACAAACATCTTTATTTTATTCAATAAATGATTCGGTATATTAGTTAGATTAATAAAATAACCATTCTTATTCAATGTATAACGTAAATTATTGTTTTTTATAATATCAATGATTTGAATCTTCTGACTATTATTCATCTTTTTCTCGATGAATTCTTTCATAATGCGAATATCTTTAACTGAAATTGGGTCCTCCATTTTAAACAAATATATCACATTTTTTTTATATTGATTATTCATCATCTTCGTAGTCGCCGTCATCTTCATCATCATCGTCTTCTTCCTCTTCCTCTTCATCATCGCTTATTATTTCAGCATCTTCAACCGGATTTGCCTCTCCTTCCATATCTTCATCCAATTCTCCCAAGTCATCGTCTAATTCTTCCAAATCCTCAGACTCCTCATCTTCATTCTCTGAATTTGAAGCACTTTCATCTTGACTGTCGGTCTCCACCTCATCATCAACATCTGACTCCGATTCAAGAACAGAATCAGACGCAACCAAAGAATCCATATTTTTATGCTTATCGACCCCTTTTCTTACCTGAATCACTACCTTCTTTCGAACTTCGCTATTCAATTTTGCATATATCGAGATAACATTGCTATTCAAATGGAATGTCTTTCCAATTACGAGCAAATCAATTTCATCGCTAATATTAATTTTCGAAAAAGGCTCCTTATCCTGATGAATTTCCTTTGGAACAATTATCATCAGTGGGCCCAATTCCGCCAATATACCAAGCTTGTTAATTTTCTTAACGGACGCCTTTATTACACTATTCACCGGAATATTACATACTTTTGCCCCGATAGTAATATCGAACGTAATATTTCCATTGAACTGATTATTATTCATATTTCCAATACTCCTCTTTAATATGATAACCGTATTTGGAACAACGTATCCCTCCTTGATACATTTTCCCTCCACATTATTTTTCACGATTTTCTCGATATACGCCGGAAAATTCTCATCTAAATAGCGTGGATTTAACGATATCCGTTTCTTAATTTGAGTATAAAAGTATATGTCATTTTTTGTAAGAGAACTCATTATATAATATATAATAAATTAAACTACTTTTAAATTCACTTTTTTAGTAATTGCGAAGAATATTTCATCGTCTCTATCGAATTAAGAAACCATCGCTTTCCTTGATGTCTATCATAATCATACTCGCGCAACTTGTATTCAAATACGACGCATATCTTTTTCTTCTGAGTCCCCGCTATTTCAATTCCAGTCTTCTTCGACATCTCATTCAATTCAACGACACTATGAAAATCACACTCTTTTCCCTTCATTTCAGACCGCTTACTCTTCTTCATATTCAGAGTAACCGCCCCTGTATCCCGAGTTCCATCATAAACCTTGAAAACATATGGTCCATCTTTTAATACCATGAACCCGTAGATAATATTGTAATTTCGGGAAGCATTCTTTGTCTGTTTCGATGCTTTTATTTTCATATTGAGCTTCAAGCGGTCGCGTATTTCAGACCCACATTCGCCCACCAATTTTGTATCCTCATTGTAGCAAAATATCTTCATAATAGTCTTATTCTCATTATTATTCGCTTTCAAGTTCTTGAATATATAATAGTATCCAATTAGCTTATCATTTGCGACATCATCCTTTCCCACCTCTAAATCACGATATTTATAAAGGAACAATGGCTCAAAATATTCATAGAGTAATACCAGATATGGGTTCGTCATCTTTCCTTTTGACTCATAATAATCAATGAAAATCTTCTTAATAATAACATTCTTGTCTTTGTCATTTAATTTATCCACGATCTGCGTCAAAATAATATACATCTTATTTTTGTGATTTGATTCTATCTCTTTTTGAATCATCTCCGCATTTTTAATTACTGATGCAAGTATATCCCCATCTTTTACCTGATTCTTCGTCATAATCATATTATAATCAATTTCCTCCACATCATTCTTGAAAACGTATTCAGCTGTCTTCTGTGAAAAGGGTCGCATCCTATAAAGAAGAGGAGCATCCGTATAAGTGAATTCAATCGGCTGGAAAATATAATATGGACCCTTATGAATCATATATCCACGCCGATTATACATATCATAAATCGGCTCATCACGATTATTAATCATCTCCGTAATTGCGATATATATAAATTGAAGCTCAAAGTGCTTCATATGTTCTCGAATAATTTTAACCAAATCCTCCAACGTATAAACATAACCGACCTCGAATAATTTCTTTAATATCTTCTTCGATTTAGTTATATCGGACCTCGCAAACCTCTCATTATAGGTATCGATATTTACCTTATATATCTTCTTCCTATCAGGCTCCCATACACACTTATAATTGCAGTCCTTGTAATCGCATTCCCTGCTCCCATTATTATCCTCCAATCTTATCCTGACCCTCCGCCCCAAGCTACTAACCATCTCAACACTCTTCCCTCCAAAATCAAATATATTTCCGTTTTTATTCAGGGCGCAATCTACTGCTGATTGTTTTAAGAGGTATGATATTTCCCGAATTTTGCGGTCCTTTATTTCAGCAATACGATATATACGTGTATCAATGGTTTCCGTCTCTTTCTCCTTTTTACTGGCTTTCTTTGGGGGAACAACTGCGTATAAAAAGACTTCTACATTGCGCTCGACCGATGGTAAATCGGCGTGGCTACACCACCGACTGGCCCTTCCAGTTGTCTGGTCAATACGCGACAAGTTGAACCACGGCTCCAATATATGAACCTGACGTATCCGCTTGAAGTCCAATCCCTCGCCCAAAAGGCGTGTCCCTATAATAATTTTCACTTCCTCGCCGTATTTATTATTATCGTGGTTCATAATATTCATCAAATTGGATGTCTCAATTGTGGAAATGTTTGTGTCCCCCGAAATCAATATGTATCTCGCTCTCCGAAACTCGTGATAATTCGATGAACCACTATTGTGTATTCGCGCAAGAGCATCATTCCCACATAATGCACAAATGGGATTCCTCTTTCGCGGGTAGTCCAGCAACGGCCTCTCCCCACTCCACAGGTAGCGCTCGAACCCGTTTTGCTCCAACATCATTGCGAAAGGTAATACACCCGCCCAAATGAATTCAGAATATATATAACAGATGCCCTTCCCATTCTTGATATTTTGTAGGGCGCTATAAAATTTGGCGCTGTATTTATTCAGATATTTTTCGTCTAAGAAAGGGGCTTCGTCGCTCTTCCCCGCGTTGAATCGAAGGTGTGTCTGAAACCGAAACTGATATGTCCTCTTTTTTTTCTTGGTAGAGTTTGTAGATTTTCCGGAATCGATAATGAACGCCCCACGACCATTATCGGACGTTTGATAAGCATAGTCGCGCTTCGGGTTCGTAAAATTACCATTCTTGTCCGGTAATATAATATTACATATACGGCGAGACAGCGAATTTGCATATTTATCATAATCATTCTTTTTCAGAATGACTTCCTCATCATCATCTTCATCTACTACCATTTCCACAGCATCATCATCATCTTCTTCTGGCTTATCTTTATCAATAGTTTTCAACTTCTTCAAGTATTCATCATAATGATATGTGCTCATCTCACATGTGGATATCTTCAATTTATCAAAACGCTCATTCGGAGGAATGACCTTCCCATAAATATCATATTTTATATTCGGAACCGTCGCATCTGATGGCTCTATTTTTAAAGGGAAAACGACTGGATTTTCGCCTCGCAAATAGCTTATATAACCTTTCGACAGTTCCCGAATTCTCTCGGCACCCCCCGGAACTAAATTCTCATTACTATCGAAGATTTCACTCCTTTTAATCGGAGGACGCCCGTCATTCAATAAAAGGAGGTTCAATATATAAATAATCTCATTCGCATTATCATACATCGGAGTCGCGCTCATTAAAACGAGTCGAATATTTTCACCGTAAGTTACAATCGCCTGTAAAATGGGGGGGACCTTACGCAATTCAACATCCGAAGTATCACTCTTGATATTGTGGATTTCATCAATTATGATTACACGGTTCTGAAATTTGCTACGAATCGCCCTTTTTTGAATATCGGTCAGAGAACTCTTTTTCCCATTCCATCCGATGTCGCTCATAAGTTCATTCGCGAACTCTTCATATCCATAAAATTGGTAATATGAATTTACAAGGCGTCCCGTTTCTTTCCGTTTTTGCTGAATTGTTAATCCACTAAACTGCTCAAAGTTGAGACTGTATGTATTTCCAGTGCACTGAACAATGTCGTCAGGGCGCTCTTTTTTAATTTCCTTTCGGATATCATAAATCTGGTCTTTAAACTGTTGAAGAATACGACGGCTTAATAAAACTGTAATCTTGCGCCGGTTATCGACGTGCATCCGCTTCATAATATCCTTGAATCCCTCCGCAATTTGAATACCTGAGCACGTTTTACCAACTCCGGTCCCATGATAAATTAAAATGCCATTATATGGAGTATCAATGCTAATATAATTTTTTAAAAACTCCTGTTGTGGAGATAAATTAAATAATCGCGCATTACAGATGTCCTCCGTTCTCTGATTATTGCGCTTTATCTTATTTTTGAAGAATTCTTTCTTAATATATATTTTTTCGTAGAAGTCCTTATCACTAAAATCTGGATAATACATATATTTTTTACTTGATGAATGTTCTATCACATTATTTTTATCAATTTTCTTTCTTATCCGGACCGCAAATTTATCTTTTTTCATTCTAATTTTTGTCATTCCTATATTATAAAAGATATAAAAATCTTCTGTTTTTATATCATTCGAATAAATAACAATATCATGATAAAATTTATTTTTTAGCTAAATAAAATAGCGATATAATAATTATTATCGCGATTAAAACCGCAAAAAATATAAATATATTATAAAAAATTATTTTTGTTTTTTTATTGCGCCGAACTTTCCATATTGTATTATCAACGTATTCTGGATTTACCAAATTGATCGGTTTTTCATACATCAATTCATAAGTATCAAGTTTTTCATCGCGTTTCGGGACAAAAAATGGTTTCGCTGGTTCATAATCTTCATGTTTCATCGTAAAATAAATCTTTTTTATCAATTTTTTTGTATGAGAATGGCTTATAACTGCTTCCGTATTCCATTTCTTACTAAAATTACGCTCCATAAATTCATGATATTTATTTGGACCATACACTTCATAAGCACCAAATTTATATTTTCTTAATGGAAATAAATCTTGTATATAAAAATATTCATTTGGCCATTTTTTTTTAGATAGTTTATTATGATGTTCAATTACAATCTTTCCATTCTTTCTATTTTGCTTCGAATAGAAAATATCAATAAAATATTTATCAGTATTTCGATACTTAATTTTATTACAATATTTATTGTTTTTATAAATATTTAATGTTTTATTATTTTCAAATAATTTATATAATTTATTCTTGTATTCAATTGGAATCATTATATCAACGTCATCATCCCATTTAATTATACCACCGGACCTAACAGCTCCTAAAAATGTTCCTCCAATTATCCAATAAACGACCCCATTTTTTTCTAATAATTGTGAAACTTCATAAAATAATTTATAGAGATTGTATGAATCTTCCGAACTAAGGTATATATCTTCTTTTTTTTGTTCCATAAAATAACATGATAAAAATTTATTTTGTAAATAAATAAACGAGCAATAGAATGATAATCAAAAATATTAAAACACAGAAAAAAACAAAGTTATTTAAGAAAATTATCTTAATCTTTTTCTTGCGCTGGTCTTTCCATCCGGAATCATCCAATATATTACTCTGGGGCTTATGAGGCTCGGGGTCAACTAAATGAATTTTTCTTCCATAATTTTTTTCATAAATATCCAATACTTCCCCATATGAAAGTGTCGGCTTTTTATTTTCAATATTCACCATGTTATGCATGTCAATACACCAATGAGCTAATTTTTTACGGTTTTCTAAATGAGGCTCTATTGGAAACATTTCAATATGTTTTTTATAATTGTTCCTACATAATCCACAGGGGAGAGTATTTTCAAGTAATTTAAAATAATTCTTGTAAATTTCTTTATCTTTATCTGTTGGATAAAACGGGTAAGTAAAACTCATTGAATGTATTGAAAACCATAATCGTGGCCCCCATATATTTGGATCCATATATATAAAACAGATAAAAATTATATATATTCTAATTTTTCCATGTTCCAAAATGGTCATGTTTGGCGTATTTCCCAAAATATTGGGATTCTGGATATTCTAAAACATGAATATTATTTTTATTTTTATAATCCAAATAAACATTCATTACATAATCAGGTCCAGTTGTAGCATACACATAATGTAATGTCTTATTTTTTTTGAATTTTTTAATATATTTATCTATATTATCATTAATTCCGTCTATTAATGCTTTTATAAATGGATGTTTCGGTTTTGCTCCAAATGCGTATTGTCCGAGTATATAATCAAGACCTTTATCGCAGTATTTTTTAAAACGTGTTGAAGCGCATCTGACCGGTGTTAATATCATATCTACTGGAAAAACACACTCATACTTTAATAAATTATCGACTGAATATAATCCAGTCATATCTAAATCAAAATAAAAGCCTCCATAATGATAAACCGCAATATATCTAAAAAAATCAATCTTTTGAATTATTACGGGTAATCTTTTATATGTTGAATAATACTGTGGATATTCTTCTTTTATGAATTTGTCAATGTCTTCATCAGTGAAAAACATGAATTTATAATTTGGATTATAATCCTTTATTGAAAGAATTGAATTAATGTATTTACTGGGAATATCGTTGTTTTTCCAAGTCTGAATAATTAGTCTGGGAATTTTTTCCTCATTATTTTCATATTTTTCATAATACTTTGTATCAAATATCGGAAAAATAATGAATAAACAGAGAATTATTATTAGAAAGAATTTGAACATAATTATATCTTAGATATATTTTATTTTTTCAATGAAAAAATAAAATATAAATTCTATATTATATTAATGTTATCATTAAAAAATATACAAAATCTTGTTATTGTCTGTTTTGCAATTATATTTGTATATTTATCCAGTAAAAAAAAGAAAGAACATCTAACATTGAAACCGCATATATGGTGCTACTGGGAAACAATGGAAGGTCGTCAAAAACCAGCTTATATTGATTTATGCTATGATTCACTCCAACATAACTGTAAGAACTGTTTTCAAATTCATAGGCTCAATGAAAAATCAATCCGTAATTATTTACCTGAATTAAATCCGGCTGATTTAGACCATCTCTCCATCCCACATAAAACAGACTATTATCGATACGCCCTATTAGAAAAATATGGAGGGATATGGATTGATGCAGATACGATTATATTAAAATGCTTATGCCCACTCTATAAGAAACTGATGGAAAGTGATAGTGATTATATGGGATTCGGTTGTGGTCGTAGTCGCCAATCTTGCGCAAAGAATCCAGACGGTAAAAATAATCCGACAAATGGACTAATGATAAGCAAACCGAAGACCAAATTTATGAAATGTGTTCGTCAAAGTGCGGAAGAAGTAATTCTTCAAAAAAAAAGATTCAATTATCATGAAATAGGAAGAAATGTATTGGAAAAATGTATCCAGCATATGAACCAAACTGGCGATTGGGATTATATACATGTTCCAGCATTGTGTAATGAATACGACAGTCGCGGTAATAAATTAAATAATATTATGAAACCATATAATGTGCGCGATTGTAGTTCAAAGCGGTATTTTTTCCCACTTTATAATACCGCACCGGGCTATCCAGACTGGTTTAAAAATTTAAGTAAAGAGGACCTATTAAATGAACGTGGACCACAAAAATATTATTTGAAGGAAATAATAGACGAAGCATTTTCGAAAAAAGGAGTATGTTAGAAATCAGGACCGCGTTTATTCATATAATTATTCCAATTTGAATTTCTATTACAGCTATTTTCAAAAAAAGTATAGTTTTTTCAAATAAAAATATAGCTTTTTTTAAATATATCTGTAAAAACATTAAAGCATCAACCCTCCCTCTGATTATTTATAACTAATAACTCAATTTT
>Ga0214921_10004979_pt1 | contig 19094 bp, 11 predicted proteins | sample LL1505_MetaG_FD_177992 | JGI IMG/M metagenome (GOLD analysis project Ga0214921, IMG submission 177992) | Freshwater microbial communities from Lake Lanier, Atlanta, Georgia, United States - LL-1505 | ecosystem: Environmental > Aquatic > Freshwater > Lake | place: USA: Georgia | collected... | reverse complement strand
GACTGGGTGGTCTTATCAGCATGCAACACCGCAGGTGCAGATGGCAGAGCAGAAGAGGCTATGAGTGGATTGGCCAGAGGCTTCTTCTTTGCGGGAAGCAGAAGCTTACTAGTGACGCATTGGTCGGTGGAGTCAGAGAGTGCGATGCAACTGACAACCAATGCATTTGCGAGCTACAAAAAAGATACGGCGATGCGTCGCTCTGAAGCGCTACGCCAATCGATGTTGGCTGTGATGAAGAGTCCGGCATTCGGACATCCAGCTTTCTGGGCACCTTATGCATTAGTAGGCGAAGGCGGGCGATAAAAAACCCCGCATCTTGCGAAGCGGGGTTTAGAACTAAGCGCTAACCAGCTATTAGTGGTTATCCGTCAGCTGCTCCAGAATCGCTGGGTTCTCAAGTGTTGAGGTGTCTTGCGTAATGGCTTCGTTCTTTGCCAAGCTACGCAACAAGCGACGCATGATTTTTCCGGAGCGGGTTTTGGGTAGGTTGTCACCAAAGCGAATATCTTTTGGTTTGGCGATGGGGCCAATTTCTTTGCCTACATGGTCGCGCAAGATTTTGGCGATTTGTTTGGCTTCGTCCCCAGTCGGGCGAGGGCGTTTCAACACTACAAAGGCGCAAATCGCTTCGCCCGTGGTGTCGTCGGGGCGACCAACAACAGCAGCTTCTGCGACCAACTCAGTACAACTTACCAAAGCAGATTCAATTTCCATCGTACCCATGCGGTGGCCTGACACGTTGAGCACGTCATCGATACGACCGGTGATGGTGAAGTAACCCGTGTGCGCATCACGAATGGCGCCATCCCCTGCCAAATAATATTTGCCTTTGAATTCTTCTGGGTAGTAGCTTTTCTTGAAACGCTCTGGGTCGCCCCAGATGGTGCGAATCATCGATGGCCAAGGTTTCTTCACGACCAAGATGCCGCCTTGTCCGTTGGGTACGTCGTTGCCTGCCTCGTCGACGATAGCGGCCTCAATACCCGGAAAGGGCAGTGTGCAAGAACCGGGAACCATGGGCGTCACACCTGGTAGCGGCGTGATCATGTGGCCACCTGTTTCGGTTTGCCAGAAGGTGTCGACGATAGGGCAACGGCTACCACCTATGTGTTTGTAATACCACTCCCAAGCGGCTGGGTTGATGGGCTCGCCCACAGAGCCTAGCAAACGCAAGCTTGATAAGTTGTAACTCTTAGGATGCACGGCATCGTTGGCTTCAGCTGCTTTGATGAGTGAACGAATCGCAGTAGGTGCTGTGTAGAAGATAGACACTTTGTGGTCTTGGATCATTTTCCAAAAACGGCCTGCGTCTGGATAGGTAGGAACACCTTCAAACACAATCTCTGTGCCACCTAAGGCCAAGGGTCCATAGGTAATGTAGGTGTGGCCCGTGACCCATCCGATATCTGCAGTGCACCAAAAAACGTCGTTGTCTTTGAGATCGAATGTCCACTCAGTGGTTAAAGCGGCGTGTAACAAATAACCGCCGGTGCTGTGTTGCACGCCTTTGGGTTTACCAGTAGAACCAGAGGTGTAGAGCAAGAAGAGCGGGTGCTCAGCACCCACCCACTCTGGTTCGCAAGTAGTAGCTTGCTTGTCACACTGTTCGTGCATCCACTGGTCGCGGCCTGCTTGCATGGCGATGTCTGAACCGGTGCGCTTGACTACCAAGACGTTTTTGATAGTTCCACAACCGCCTAAAGCAATGGCTTCGTCAACGATTGCTTTGAGGGGTAAATGTTTACCGCCACGCACTTGTTGGTCTGCGGTGATGACAGCCACTGCGCCGGTGTCTTCAATCCGGTCACGTAATGATTGGGCAGAGAAACCACCAAACACTACCGAGTGAGTAGCGCCAATGCGCGCGCAGGCTTGCATGGCAGCAACACCGTCGATCGACATCGAGATGTAGATCATCACGCGGTCGCCTTTTTTAACACCGATAGATTTCAATGCGTTGGCCATTTGGCAAGTCTTGGCGAGCAATTGGCTGTAGGTGATCTTGGTGACTTCGCCACCGTCTGCTTCGAAAATCAAAGCGGTTTTATTACCGTGGCCTTTCTCGATATTACGGTCAAGGCAGTTGTAAGAGGCATTGAGCGTTCCGTCTTCAAACCATTTGAAGAAGGGCGCGTCGCTTTGGTTCAAGATTTTCGTGAAAGGGGTTTTCCAGCTGATCAGGCGGCGCGCTTGTTCGGCCCAAAAGCCTTCGTAGTCTGTTTCCGCTTTTTTGCATAAAGCTTGGTAAGCAGCCATCCCAGAGACGGTAGCTTGTTTGACGAATGCGTCAGAGGGTTGATGGATGGTGAGTTCGCTCATGGGGAATGTCTCCTGATCTTTTGGAAATACTAATACGAAAAAACCCCGCTACTGTGGCGGGGTGCTCTTACAGGGGTCTGACTGCCCCCTTTTTAGGGTTTGCTCTAAATCAAACCAGAAGCATAAAACCATTGATAGTTGACAAAATTCCTAAGATTCCAAGGCCACAGGGTGCCCAAAAGAGGGCGTGCACCCCCGTGAGAATGGCTACTGAGGTCAGAACAATGGCAATTTGAAGCAGGGCTTCTGCGTAATCGAACCAAGGATCTTGGGCCAGGGCATGGTCGCGTTCATGCTCCAACTCTTTGGCTTTGGCCATCAATTCTTTCTTGCCGTCCCCTGTTTCAGGCTCAGATTCGTAGCGGGCGATATTTTTTTGGTAATCGGCCAATTTCTTTTCAGCCAGTTCTTTGGCTTTAGGCGTTAATTTGTCTTGCGCCAATTGAAGTTGTAAGTTGTCTGCAGCAATTTTGTATTCGGTCTGGCGAATATTTTTAGCTTGGTAAAAAGCATACGCATTAGCGGCCAAGATGTTGTTGAGGGTACTTTCTTTCGCAGCATTGTTACCCCCCAAACCAGCAATGGCTAACACCATAGCTAAGGCAGATACCAACATGGCGCAACGGCCTCTAAAAGGGTCGTTGTGTGGTTCAGGTAATTCTGTTTCTGGAACTTCACTCATTTAGTTTTCTCCTATTGCTGATTTTGACAATCAAGTTGTGACAAAGATGGATTATCTAATTTTTTGGCATCAAATCTGCCAGTGGAATGGTGATTCCTAATTGTGTCGAAATAAAGTCACGCGCTGTTTCTTGCCATTGGCCTAAATCGGAGCCATGGTGCAACAAGCCGGGGTCATCTAAGAGCCCTTGGTTGAAATCGAGGGGCGTAGGGAAGCGCAATTGAAACAACTCATAGGCATGCGCATACAGCTTCGGTGCTTGTTTATTCGACATAGGGATTGCCCTAAGACGGCCTTGGTGGCTCCAGTCGCAAAACAAAATATGTCCCATCCGCAGCATCAGCACACATTGGTTAGGAGATATCTTTCCTAGTATCTTGGCGTAGCTGAGTTCATGCTGTGTATCGATTTTTTCTAAGGCTGCAGCGGCATCTTCGCCTAAGGCGATCCAAGCTTCCAATATATGGCCGCCATGGAAATAAGCCTCCCAAAATTTGCGTCGATAAGGGCCAATATCATCATCGGTATGTTGCAAGATTTCAAAAAAAGCATCCATCGTGCGGCCTGTGAGCCAGCGACTGGCCGTCTCAATCGCTTCTTTGCGCACGCCCAGCCAACCTGCGTGGTTGTGGCGTGGGTCACCAAGCATCGACAACAGTTTGGTGAGCAAGGTGTTTTTAATCTCTTGCGAGGGCGATTTGTCAAACCATGGTGAGAGCAAGGCATAGGCAAATTCATCGCGCCAAATGGGATAACGAAAACGTTGCATCGCAGTGTCTGCATCATGCAACGCCCACTCGCACATGCGATTTATGTAAGGCAGAGTGGCTCGCACATCTTCTGGTGCTTTGAGCGCTTCAGCAAAAGCTTGCCGACAAAAGTTATTCAACCAAAACCCACGTGTGAGTGCATGGTGCTCTTGCCACTGGAGCAAGGTTTTTTCGGTCGGCATGGTCAGCAGATCATTGGCTACTTGAATCGGGCCATTGATGGGGTCCAAGATATCCATGGTGGTGATCAGGCGCGTTAAACCACCTGCTTGGGTTTCTAACAAAGCATCGATCACCCGTTTGTCTTTAAAGAATCGCTGCGCAGATTGCGCTAATTTTTGAAATAAGGCGTCTTCAGGCGTGAAGTGTTCTAGGTAGGTATGCAACAAACTGCGCCCCCATTTCAATGGCCGACGTGATTGCAAGGCTTCAGGAACTGATACATCCAAATAGTGTTGTGTCAATAGACCATGCGGATGCAAACCATGGTCACCTTGTAGCCATAAGGCATAGGGGATATGCCGCCAGTCACGTTGGCGTGGTGCATCACTCAAAGGCGAGAACTGAACAACTGCAAACGCTTGGTAAGTTCTCTCGCCCACCGTGCGCAGATCCGGATCTTTTCCGAAATTACTGCTGCGCTTCACACTAGCTGCAGCAGCTAGCTTTTCAAAATCTTGCGGCAGTGGGGTAAACAGGTTTTCCATGCGATTGGTTTAACGAACTGTTTCTTGCATTTTCTTGAGCGTACTCGCTGGGCCTTTGGCATTGCCTGTTTCATTAGGCTGAAAAGCCAAAACAAAGCGCAATTCGACACGACGGTTTTTTGCAGGATCGCCTTTGTCGCTTGGGCGTTCATCCGCATAAGAACTAATTCCAAAGACAGGTTGTTCGCGTTGGTTACGCAAACTTTGCATAGTGCCAGCGTTAAGCACTTTGTACACAGCACGAGCACGGTCAAGCCCTAAATGCCAATTGCTGTAGTCACCGCGATGCAGGGGGGACGCATCGGTATGGCCTTCAATCAAAATGGTTTCAATCTCTACTTGCTGAGGATTAGGCGGGCAGTCTGTGGGTAATGCGCGGCGTTGCGAAAAAACATAGCAAGGAAGAATGTCTTTCAGTTGTTCACTTGCAAGTCTTAAGGTTTGTAGACCATTGCTAGCGAGATCAGGTTGGCCAAGTCCAAACAAGGTGTCTGCAGGCAAGGTAATCACACCTGATGCTTGATTGATGGTGACGGGCACTCCAGCCACTTGCAGACGACTCCCAATGGCTTGAACAACAGCTGCTAGCGGGTCTGGTGGGGGCTCTTTAGGTTCTTCAGGTTTGCGCGCTAACAACACCATGACCATCACTATAAAAATGAACAAGATACCAATCATCAAGTCACTGGCAGAAGCCATATAGCCTGACTCCTCGACATTCTCAGTCTCAGAGGGGGGGCGTCTACTTTTTATAAGCATGTTGTGGTTAATGAAAAATCAGAACGCGAACTAAGCTGAATTACTTTGGTAGGTAGCATCAAGACTTGGGAGGTAATGCGTCGATGAATTCATCCAACACCTCTTCCAAGTTCGTGATACTGCCGCCTAACTGGTTGACCGCAGTGGCCAGATGTTGGTCCATCTTGGTGTGCAGTCCTGCCACTTGGGTGCTGTAGGCGCTAACACCTTTGGTCAATGCATCAACCGTTCCATTCAAAGCTTTTTGTGCATCCATCAAATGGGTGCGTACCGTCTCGAGCGCTTGCTCGGTGGTGCGAGCACTGTCTTGGAATGTGTTGGCCGTTTCTTGTTGGGTAATGACTGCTTTCTCAATCGCAGTTGCGCTAGTTTGGAATTTATCGGCAGTTGCATCTACTATGCCAGCAGTAGATTGCAGTCCACCCATGACGGTTTGTAAGTTACCTAATGTTTGCGACAGTTGCGCCATCAAACTTTCTAGTTGTTGCGCACCTTGTTGGCCAACCGAGGCTGCACGAGAGAGCGCACTATCTAGCGTAGTCACAGTGCTGTTGGTAGCTTGGATCGTTTGCGCTAGGGCCTGCACTGCATCACCAAAAGATGCCATGCCCGTTGAAATTCCTTGGGTGAGTACTGCACCTGCCTTGCTCAGTTCGCCAGCGGCTTGGCTGCCGGCATTGGTAAGCCCGCCTTCTAAACGTTTGAGTTCAGCCACTTGAGCTTGGTTTTGTTGCAAGATTTCTTGAAACAACGACAACTGCACCCGCATGCTGGCTTCGGCTGCATTGTCTGGAATTTTGCTGCGCAAGGTATGGCAAAGCGAGTCGATACTGGCCTGCAAGCTACCTAAAGAAATTTTGGCGCGCCAGTTCCATACCAATGAACACAAGAGACCCGCAATCGATGTGATGAATTTACCGCCAGCGGTGGCAATAAGCGATTGCAATGCTTGGTCTTGTTGTCTGGCAGACACATCTAAAGCATTCAAGGCCAAACCTGCTTGTTGCAGTGCGACAGCCAGAAAAATAAATGTGCACATCAAGCCAAAACCAATCAAGAGATTGGGCATGGTTTCGAACAAAGATAAATTCAAGCGCCCACCTAATGCATCGCGAACTGTCCATGTCTCTGCGTGGCTGCGAAAGCTGTAACTGGTGGTTGAAGTTTGTGCAGTGCCGCCAGCAGCAGGCAGATCAATCAAACCTGCTTCTGTTTCGCGTAATAAAAACAGCAAAACCTCATCAGGCGTTTTGTTTTGCGCTTGGGCCAAGATATCGCGGCCATTGTCCTTCGAGGTGCGAACCCAATTGTCTAGATCCGTCACGCTTTTGCGTATCTGATCTATACGGCGCGACCAAATCACAAAAACAGTGATCGAGAAAACAAAAATAACAGCAGCGATTAACAGGGGAACTAGTAACTGCTCGAGTTGCGCGAAGTAGGTTTGCATCATGTCGCTATTATCCCGCTCCTAAGCCCCCACTTCGTAAAACGCGTCTGATGCAAGCTTGCAGCAACACTTCTTTTCTAGGCGCCCAGATGGTTAGATCTTCTCTGGCGCGTGTAAGGCCCGTATAAACCAATTCTCGGGTGAGAACGGGGGAATCATGCGCTGGGACAACCAGCAAAACATGTTTGAATTCAGAACCTTGAGATTTATGGACTGTCATTGCAAATACGGTTTCAACGCTGTCTAATCGCGAGGGCACTATCCACCGAACGCTGCCGCTCAAGCCAGGGAACGCAACGCGCAAGACACCGTTGGGCCCGGGTAAGCAGATGCCCACATCCCCATTCATCAACTCTTGTGCGTAGTCATTGCGCGTAACCATGATGGGACGACCCACATACCAAGCATTAGAGTTAAAGCCAAGCGATTTTTCAATATGCGCATTGAGTTGTGTCACGCCAAAGGGCCCCTCGCGTACGGCACACAGTACAGAGAATTCGCTGAAAGTTTTCAGCAAATCGTTGGCTTGACTGTCTGTACAAGCAGAAGTTTTCTCAGAAATGCCTGCACGATATTCATTTAAAAGAGATAACCAATGCCGCCAGCCATGTCGAAGTGCAGGGGCTAGCTTCGTGTCGTGCGCATTTGAGAGTTGTAACCTAGTGACCTGATGCATTTGGGTTGCTAACTCTGGGCCTTGCATAGCATCTTCAAAGGTGCTGGTTTGCAAGGTACTCAACCAATCAGGCGCTGCGTTCCATAACGCTTTAACAGCCGCCACGTTATCTTGACTGTCTGCATTGACTGCTTGGGCCCATTGGCCAATACCGCTCGCAGCATCAAAGCGGTGGCTATGCGTCAGCGTGACTGTTTGGGCGCGTAACAATTCGCCAGTACATAACTGCGACATCACTGCACCCGCTTCCACAGAGGCTAATTGGTCTTTGTCACCCAACAAAATCAATCTGGCCGTGGGTGGTACTGACGCAAGCAGGCGGGCCATCATTTCAAGATCGACCATGGAGGCTTCGTCTACCACCACTACATCTGTGGCTAGTTGATGCACGCGTGTGTCACGGCTATTGCTGCGTAATAAACGGTGCAATGTTTGTGTCTGCGTGGGTATACGGGATTGAATCTCGGAAGGCATATGCGCCAGTGCATTGGTAATTGACTCAGTTAGCCTTGCTGCAGCTTTACCTGTAGGTGCGGCTAAGTGAATTTTTAGAGTGTCTTGAGAGGTGGCAATCAATAAGGCTAAAAGTTTGACAACCGTAGTTGTTTTTCCTGTGCCTGGGCCGCCCGTAATAAGAGTGATGCGATTTTTTGCAGCGACTTCGCACGCAACGCGTTGCATGGATGTATCTGTTCCAAACAAAATGTCTAGCTGAATTTTTAAATCCGCAGGCTCTGCAATGGGTAAGCTGATGCGTTGCAAGATATGTTCACGAATACTCTGCTCCGCATTCCAAGCGCGGCGTAAATACAAGCGATCGCCTTGCACATCTTGTACCAACACCATAGGGCTGGAATCTCCTTGAATCCAAGGAAGCGAGGGAGCACCCGTACTCAAATTTTCAGGCAATGCAGCGATTTGTTCATCGTTCCATCCCAATAGGGCATTGGCTTGCGATTGCAAGGCGCTGAGATCCAAGCAAGCGTGACCTCGTCCCCATTGGTAACTTGTAAGAGCCGCTAACCACAGATGGCGGGGATCATCACTTGCTTGGCGGGTGTTGAAAAAGTTGGCAAGTGAAATATCTAAGCCATTTAGGCCAACAGGTTTATCTAGACCCATTGGCTTATCAAAACTTTTTAAGAGGTCTTTTAAAGCACTCATACGGTAATACCTGCAAACAGGCTGTCTAGCGTTTCGATCAAGGCTCGCGGCGGGCGCTGCAAATGCACACCTGCCCCAGACTGGTTAATGCCGCGCATAAAAATGTAAATGGCGCCACCCATGTGTTGGTCATAGTCGTAATCTGGTAGCCGAACTTTGAGGAGACGGTGCAAGGCTAAGGTGTAGAGCACATATTGCACTTCATAGCGTTTATGCAAAACGGCTTCTTGCAAAGTTGTAGCGCTGTAGTCAGGCAGCTTGTTCGATTTGTAGTCCACTATCCAATAGCGATGGGCATGCTGCAAAACCAAATCTAATGAGCCTGTCAGCATGCCTTGCATAAGTCTTGGTTGCAACGCTGGTCGTGAAGCGCCTGCAAAGAGATGCAATTGGATATGCTGGTCTAATAATTTGGCAGGTACATGGTGCGCTTCTAAATTGAATTCCATCTCAGACCACATATGCTCTGGCGTGATTTGGCCCAGCACCAAAGGTGGTGTCTCAAAACCGAAGTGATGGGTATCAAGGGGTAACTGCGTTTCAACAACCTCTTGCAGCCAAGTGCCTAGGTCATGGCGCTCAGACTCATTGAGTTGTAACCAATTGGCTTTACGTTCTAATAATTCAGCCCACCCTTGTTGAGACCAAGCTGGCGCTTGTGGGTTTGCAAGTGGCCAGTGGTTTTGCGACAACCAATCGAGCAAATCGTGCATCAATGTGCCATAACGCGCACCTGCAGGAAAGTTTTGCCAACGACTGATTGCATCGGGTTTCGCAATAACGAAAGAAGGTTCTGTATCCGCATCCATGATGGCAGCAGCCACATCTTCATCGCGCTTTGACTCCGTGATTAATCCGCGGGTGAGAGCGCTAAAACTTGCTGTCCACCAAGGGCTGTGGTGTTGGAGTTTGGGTGTGAGGGCGTCTTGTGATACATCCTGTTCACCCGTTGGTAAATAGATGGTGTAACTGGATTCGGGTAGTTCTTGGACAGAGATATCTTGACAGGTATTCCACAAAGCATTTAATTGCTGACTTAAATCTCCGCGTGTCTGACGTTTTAAAAGCTTAGATAGTGCGCTTTGTTTGAACGAATCTTTTTTGACATCCCCACTGATGTCTCTAAAAGTTTCTGCTACGCCTACCCATAATGCACGCTGTGCACGCGTGAGGGCGACATAAATCAAACGCATGTCTTCATCGACTGATGAGGGCTCAAGGGTGTCGTCATTGCTTTGATCGTCATCGACAAAACTAGATTTAGACGAACTCTCGGTTTTAAAGCTGCCAATAAATGGCACAAACACCAAGGGGTACTGCAAGCCCTTGCTCTTGTGATACGTGATCACTTGCACGCATTGGGCGTCGGTTTCTAAGCGCATCTTTTGTGTATCTGCAGACTGCGTAGGCTTGTGGATTTGCTCACCTAAAAAACGCACCAGTGCATGCTCACCTTGGAGTGATTGGGCTGCGTGTTGTAAAAGTTCACCAAGATGCAGCACATTGCTGATGAGACGTTCGCCGTTGTCTCGTGCCAATAAACGGCTTGCAATACCTTGGCTATGCAACCAGTGGTGCAACATGGCCAAAACACCTTGTTGTTGCCACATCTGGCGCCACTGATGGAAGTTGTCTAATTGTGTCTCCCATTGCAATTCGTTTTGGGTGAGGTCTAAGACCTCATCTAGCGCAAGCGCCCATACGCTACTGCCAATGGCAGCACGCACCCATTCGGTTTTTCTAGGCGTAGCCACTGCGCGTAAAAGCCGCCAGATATCGACTGCTTCTGTCGTAGCGTACACATTCGATCTATCTGATAAATACACACTGGGAATTTTCCGAGCGAGCAAAGCCTGACGAATTGCGTCAGCTTGGTGTTGGCCCCTTACCAACACAGCCATCTCGCCAGGTGATGCCATACCATGGTTGAGTAGCTCTGCCATGCGGTCTGCAAATGCATGCGACATAGCGTGTAGATGTGTGTGTGCCTTGGTAGGTGCGCCATCACAAGGGATATTCCAAACCGTCATGGCTGGGTGAGGTGTTTTGTCGGTATTCACCAATCCAGCTATGTCGCCCTCTGCAGAGACGCGTACATAGTCAATCTGGCCTTGTGCGCAAGCAAAGGGCGCATCGATTTGTGAAAACACATGGTTGAGTGCACTGACCAAACTTGCAGTGGACCGACGGTTGCCGCTTAGCGTATGAATAGCTTGCGGGTTGCTTGCAATTGCATCGGAACGTGCTGTCAGGTAAGTGCCTAAGTCTGCGCCGCGAAAACTATAAATGGCTTGCTTAGGGTCGCCAATCATGATGAGTGCATTACTGGTGTCACACGCCGCATCTGCATAAATGCGGTTGAGTGTTCCGTATTGCCAAGGATCGGTATCTTGAAACTCATCCACTAAAGCGACTGGATATTGGTAGCGAATGGCGGTGGCTAAGCGTCCATCCTCTGCCATGACTGCGCCGTGTAGATTTTGTAGTAAATCAGAAAAGTCAAAGGCTGCTCTTTGTGCTTTGGCTGTCTTGTATTTCTCGCCAACGGTGTGCGCGGCGTGCAACGTTAATTGCTGCTCGGTTTTTGGCTCAGATTTTTGATGCAATACGTAGTCTTCTACTGTCGCAAAAAAAGTAAAGTCTTTTGCTTCTAACCAGTTTTTCTCCGTCAGCACAGATGTTGTGAAGCGCGCAATGACATCTGGCTTGATCGTTGTTTGGTTTTCTGCCCAATTTTTGAGCTGTTGCAGCCAATTGGCGTAATGGTCAGAACGAACACCTTTGAGTTTTTTCTTACTACCGACCTCTTCCAGAGTGGCGTAAAGTGCATCGTTCCAATGCGAGCGACACACTTCGGCCTTAGATACGAGTTCTTGCGCCCATGCCAAATGGGTATCAATGATTTGAAGTGGGTTGAATGCCGGCGCGTCAGTGTTGCTGGGTTTACGTTCTATCTCAGTCCAAACAGTACGAACCTTACTCAGCAAAACATCAGGCGCATTACCAATGAAGGGCGAGATACATTCCAAAGCATGAGCACTGAGCGGATAAAACCATTCGCGCCAATAGTCTTGTACCAATGCGCGTTGCAAGTCTTCAGCATTTTCAAGATGGGTTTGCTCAAACAAGTTGCGACTAGCCAATGCATGCTGGCTGAGCATGCGACGTGACCAGCCGTGTATGGTGTAAATGGCTGCATCGTCCATCCACTCGGTGGCGCAATTGAGTTGAAGGGCGCAACTTGGCCATGTATCCTTTGAGTAACTATCACGCAGGGCTATTAAGAAAGGATCTGCTTTAAAGCCAAAAGAAAGCGATTTTTTCTGTGCACTGGCATCAAAAAATACAGCAGCTTGGCTAAGGCGCTCGCGTATACGGTCGCGTAACTCAGCAGTGGCTGCATCGGTAAACGTCATCACCAGAATTTGTGGAGGCAACAAAGGGGCTCGACGCTGATGGCCAAGCACCAAACGAAGGTACAAAGCAGCCAGTGTCCAAGTCTTGCCTGTGCCTGCGCTGGCTTCAATCACTTGCCGCCCATATAAGGGCATGTGCAGAGCGTCAAGCTTTTGCGTTTGGATGGAATCAGCGCTAGTCATAGTGCAGATTCCTCAACTACGACAGTTGTATCCATAGCAACTAATCTAGCGTGTTGGATCATGGCGCCATAAAAGCGTTGCGCCCACATAGGAAGGTCAGCCTCAATATCTCCGAAACCACTAAAAACGCGTTGTAGCGAGGTACTTTCTGAAAATTCGCCTGGTCGATGGTGTGAATCTTCAAAAACTTTTCGTGCTTCCGATATTGCAGTGATATGTAATTGGTCTGGACTTTCAGTTTTTGTAGAGTTTGCAAAGCTTAAGGCAGAGATATATTTGCAAGCTGATTTACGCGATAGTGACAACGGCTGTTGCCATGCCTGTGCATAAAGCGTCATCAAGTCATATAAGTATTGAGTGCCTTCGTCTTGAGGTAATGCATCAAATTGCACTACGCCATTGAGGCCAATTTGTATGCTGGTGGTAGGTGTGCCACTGGCACACGCCACGAGGTGGTGTAACCAGAGGGTGGTCAAGGTTTCTGCACGCGGATGTTGGTTTTTCTCTTTGCCCTCAAGAACAGAGCCGGCGCGCATTTCAATTTGTAGCCACTCAGTTGCTTCGGGTTTTGTCCGCCATATATGTTGCCCGTTAGCCCACTCTGCACTCAGTAAATGTGAATCGAAGGCCCAATTTTTAGTTTTAGTTGCCAGTGTGTCAGGCCAATCTTTCACGATCGAATTGAACCGCGCAAGCAACTCTTCACGTTGTTTGAGTAATAAACTTTCTTGCGCTTGGCCAAACCCGGCAATGGCAAGTTCGCCGCTTAATCGCAAGCGTTGTAGTGCGTGTTCAGGATCGCTAGCTTTTGTAATAGTTTGTGTCAGCAGATATTTTTCTAGATGGTTGAGTGCAAAAGGCTCTTCCTGCGCGCTGGCTTCATCGGGTACATCAAGTTGTAGGCGTAACCTGTCGCGGACAAAAACATCAACCGGTTGTTTGAGTAAGCGTTGTAAATTTTGTAACGTTAAAGCCTGAAGCAAGTCACTTTTATTAGCGTTTGAGGAAGCCAGTGAAGCTTTGTTTTTCTCTTTGGAAAGCAGTGCGCTTTGCCAATCTTTGGCGTATGTGCTGACACCACTATCTTTTGTGAAGTATTTAGGCGAAAAAGCCTGCAAGGGTTGCAACTGGTTGTCTTTGTCAAAGGCCAATGCATCGCCACGCTTCCACACTGCATTGAGATAGTCGATTAACTGAGCCACCAGAACAGAAGGAGGTTTAACTTCATGGTCTGTCGATCGCCGACCTTGCCAGCTGATATAGAGTTTTTCACGCGCAGAAAGCAGTGCTTCTAAAAACAAATAACGGTCGTCTTCACGGCGCGATCTGTCGCCCGCACGCCAGAGTGATTGCACCGTATCTAGTTGGGCGGCTTCGCTCATCAAATCAAAGTCACGCGGGGTTTGGCTGCGCGGATAGTCACCATCGTTCATGCCAAGTAGGCAGACCACTTTGAACGGAATAGAACGCATAGGCATCAACGTTGCAAACTGCACGCCACCACCAAAAAAGCGTCGTTGCATAGTAGGTTGTTGTAGTTGTGCCATCCAATGTTCACGTACTACAACCAAAGGTAAAGATGTATCGAGTCTTGCCAGTTTGCACTCAGTGAGCCAAGTCTCTAATGGCGCCATCACACGTTCTATCAAGCGTTCATCGTTATCGTTGCTAGGCTTGAAAAACATATCAGTAATCTGACGCAATACATTTACCCATTGGCTAGGCGTATGTTCTTGCCGTAATGTGGACAAAGCGATTTGCACATGGCGTAACCATTGCAAAAGTCCATCGACCATGCGCGCATCCAAACCGCCAATACCTGATTGCGGCAACGTTTCTTGCCATGGGTTGACAACATCGTCGGTGACGCCCGTCGCATAGCCCAAAAGCAAGCGCTCAAGACCGAATAGCCAACTGTTTTGATTAGCCCCAACCAATTCAGGCGTAATGCCCCAAGTTTTACGGTGTTGGGTATCTAAGCCCCAGCGCACACCAGCACCTTCTAACCACGTATCGAGCTGAGCAACGTCAGTTTCTTCCAAGCCAAAGCGCGCACGTACGGCATCTACTTCAAACAGACTTTGCCATTCCACCCTAGTGATGCGCAGTTGCGGCAATTGCAGCAACATATCTAGCGCTTGCACTATGGGTTCAGTGCGGGGTGTAGTGTCCGCAACGCTGTAGGGGACATGACGCGGATCTTGGCTAGCAAAGCGACCAAACACGGCATAGATATGTGGTGCAAAATTTTCCATGTCAGGAACCATGACCATGATGTCTGAGGGTTTCAGTCTTTTGGCTTCGTCTGTTTCTGCTTCGGCATCTAGCCATGCCAATATGCGGTCGTGCAGGACTTCTACTTCGCGTTGGGCTGAATGCGTTTGGACCATCGCAATGCTGTGGTCTTGCATTACAACTTCAGTAGGTTGTGCTGGAATTGGTTCAAGATTTAGCAAGGCAGACTGCAAGTGTTCTAGTTGGCTAGCAGAGCGTTGAGCCCCTATTGCCGTTTCGACGGGGTCAACAAACACATCTATGCGTGTGAATTGCGAGGCGTATCTTTCGGCATCATCAAACGTATCGAGTAAATGCAAATAATCTCGTCCATGTTTGCCCCACGCGGCTAGCAAAGGGTTGGTTTCGGTATGCAGGGTGTATTGGTCAGCTTCGCTCAAACTGCCATTGGCTTGTGGAACTGGCAAACCGTCTTTATGCGATTGGCGCTGGCGCGCGAGTTTGGCTAACGGCACTTTGCTCTCGACGATATGGCCCCAGAAATGCTGGCAAGGGTTTTGTACCAACATCAACACTTGGCAAATCCGCCCAAGGGCATGCAAAGCTTCTACTGTTTGCATGGGTAGAGATGTCACGCCAAACACCATCAAGCGTTGCGGAACACCTGGAGGGCGTTGGGTGGGTTCAAGTTTGTCTATGGCTTGCAGAAATGCTTCATGTACTTCTGAGCGTGAACTATAGGCGGTGGTGTGAGAGTGGCCTCCGTTAATGAGGATTGCTTGTTCCTCAGTAACGGAGCCTACAGATCTTGCAAGTTTTGTATCTTGTGAAAGATCGTCCAATAAATCACGCCACAACTCAGGTTGCCAGCTTTGCGTGGAAGGCAGTGGTAAAGCAGAAGTTGAATCCGAATGGATACCGCTACTTATGCGCAATTGGTCTTTGCCACTAGCCCAATCGTTGAGCCAATCAGATCGGTAGTTTTGGTAGCCGTCTAGAACGTCGGCGAGTTGGGCAGCCAATTGGTAAGCGCGGCGGTCATTGGTGGCGTGATCGCCTAAATAATTTTTGAGCGGTGCGAAGTTAGGCTTATCTAGCAAATCAGGCAAGCGGCGCATGATGCGCCAAACCAAAGGCGATTTGTCTAGAGGCATATGCGCAGGCACCATATTGGGCCCTAGCACTGCGCGGTAGATTTGCCAAAGTTTGCGTGAAGGTAATTCCACTTGGGTGGCTGCACAAATACCGAGGTCTTTGGCGAGTGCCATTTCTAACCAGTGCTTCATGCCATTGCTTTGGACCAGCAACACCTCAGGCGCGAGAACTGGCAAAGGGTTGTTGTGAATGAATTCCACTGCCAACTCGCGCAGGCCTTCTAGCTGGTTGCTGTGAAGCACCATGAAACCGCAAGAGTGAATAGGGCTGGCCATTTGTGGGGTAAGAAAGGAATTCAAGGGTAGGGAAGTATTGCGAATGTTCGATAAGCATACTAGTCAGGGGGCTCAATAAATGAGCCTAGATGGCCCTAAACAGTAATATATAAGTAATAATACTTATTTAAATATTAGTAATAAATTACTAATATATGTATGCATTTTGCAAATTTTTAATTCAACACTAACTGAAAGGTACTAAGAAATGTTCTCGTTTAATTTAAGTGGGTTTAACAAATCTATCCAAAGCATAAATAAATCGATAAATAAAGTTGTCTCTGATATGCATCAAGTCAATCAGCAAGCGCTACAGCAACAACACCAAAGTGACGTTGTATTGAATGCGCGAAGACTAGATGGAGATGTGCAAAAAAAGCCTGAAGTTATTAAGAAAGAAGTGTATAAATTACCTGAAGGAGTAACTCTTTGGGGAGATGGTAAGGCTGACTTCGTAAAGCCCGAATTTGTTGTTTCAGGTCGTGATGCAGATATGTTTTTTTCCGGAACTAGTATAGGTTTCCCAGCTGGAAAATACGTGGGGTTTCAAAAGGGTAACGATGAAGGCTTAAAACTTGGAAATAAGCAAGGTTACCAACTTGGGGATGCACATGGTTACATCAAAGGTTTCGATGCTGGCCATAACGAAGGGTTTCACTATGGCGCCGCAAAGTATGGGATGTTCGGCTCTGGAGCAACTGCTACCGTTGGAGGCTCTGCGTGGTCTATTGCAAAAGCTATTAAACTTTTTGGCCAAACATCTGCTGCGGCTGCGGCTGCTAGTGAAGGACCTGCTGCGGCGACTATTGGGGCCGCAACCGGAGTTGAAGCTGCTGCTGCGGGGGGATTGTTAGCTGAGTCGGCCGTAGCATTATCTGCATCCGCGCTAGTTCCATTTGCATTGCCAGCTATCGTGACTGGAACCGGTGTTGGGCTTTTAATTGGAGCACTTTTGCAACACCCCAATACACATAGCGTTCACGGAGTTTGATTGATTCAAACCCCCTCAGGCTTAATCTGAGCGCGCGTTATCACCGGTTTCCAACGCGCCTGCTCTAATTTAATAAATGCTTCAAACTCAGCCCTTGTATTGCCAACCGCTAGGGCAGTATCTTGACTGAGTTTGTCATTTACGATTTTTCCGCGCGTTGCTGCGATAGCTTCTTTTTCAAGCTTGTCGATATTCGCTTTAACCATTTTGCTTGGTGCCAGCAAGCCATACCACTGCGTCATCTCGAACCCTTTGTAGCCTTGCTCGGCGACAGTGGCTACATCTGGTAGTTGCGGCAAGCGGGTGCTAGTGCCGGTAGCAATGCAACGCAATTTGCCTGCTTTGATGAATTGCAAAAGTGCAGGTGCACCAACTGCCGCGGCTTGTAATCGACCCGCGAGTAAATCTGTAAGCATGGGACCTGTGCCGCGATAGGGTACGTGCAGCACGAATGTCTCCGTGGTCATTTTTAAATATTCAAATGCCAAATGTCCCGCACTGCCATTACCTGCTGATCCATAGTTGAGTTGTGCAGGATTGGCTTTGGCATAAGCGACAAACTCTTTCAAGTTTTTCACAGGTAAGTCAGGGTGCACTACATACAGGCTAGGCACTTTAGATATGAGTGTGATGGGTGTGAAGTCTTTGATCGGGTCGTAGGGCAGTTTGGCAAAGATGTATTGGTTCACAGCCAATGTGCCGATATGTCCCAAGATGAGCGTGTGTTCATCGGTAGCGTTAGCGACTTCTTGCATGGCGATATTGCCAGCACCACCCGGTTTGTTTTCTACAAACACGCTTTGTCCGATGGTTTTGCTCATTTCGCCTGCTAGGGCGCGGGCGACAATTTCTGAACTACCGCCAGGGGCAAAAGGAACAATTAATCGCAGTGGCTTGGTAGGCCATGTATCTGCATGTGTAACAAAAGGAGCTAAGCCCAGTGCGGATGTACCGGCGCCTAATAGCAATTGCCGACGTGTTAGGTTTTGCATTTTCACTTTAAGCAGTAGGCCGAGACATGCGAAACAACTGCTCTGGACCTACGCTGAAGTAATCTGCAGGACCACCACCACGCATCACGTGTTGCGCATTGGCGGTGTCGTAAATACCATCTTTGAGTGAACGTTCATCGATGTGAATGCCAACGACTTCTCCGAGCACCAACCAAGAGTTGACCTTATGGTGGTCATGGCCTTCAAGCTGAACAATTTGCGTGCAACGGCATTCGAATGCAACGGGGCTCTCTAGTACGCGGGGCACTTGCACGATATTTGAAGCTTGCGGCGTGAGTCCAGCCAGTTCAAATTCATTGACTTCGGGTGGAACAGGTGCGCACGTTTTGTTCATGGCTTCTGCTAATGGAAGCGTTACCAAGTTCCAGACAAATTCACCTGTCTCTTGGACATTTCGCAGGGAGTCTTTGGCGCCAATACTTGAGAATCCAACAATGGGTGGAATGTAGTTGAAGGCATTAAAAAAACTATAGGGCGCCAAATTCAAAATACCGCTAGCGCTTTTTGTGGAGACCCAACCGATAGGGCGAGGGCCTACGATGGAATTGAAGGGGTCGTGAGGAAGTCCGTGCCCATTGCGTGGCTCATAAAAAATTGTCATGGAAGAGATTTATCTGAAATAGGAGACTAAGAATTACCGGACTCTGATAACTTCTTTTCTTCCTCTATTTGCGCCGCAATTGCTGCGACTTGGTCATCAGACATTCCAAGTTTGGCTTGCATGATTTTTAAATTGGCTAGTTCTTCCTCGGTCACAACACCATCCGCTAGAACAGAACGCACTTCCATTTCATACATCGCTTGACGACGCTCAACTTGTGCGGTGTAAGCGGTAGAAACTACGCCCGTCAAAATTGCGGCCAATGCAATAGAAAGAATTTGCGTAAAGATGACCAACACAGTGCCAACAAAGGTGACTGGGTCCACGTTACCCCAACCCGAAACGATGGTGATAACAAACCAATGCATGGCAGCGGGAATAGAAGGAAAGACTTCGGGTTGTTTGTGGCCTTCAATGATGTAGATCAGGGAAGAAAACAACAGGCAGCTAATGAACAGCAAGAAAACAGCAGAAGAGAATGAATCTCGCTCAGCTTTCACAGCGGCCACCATATCGTCAAATGCGCTGTTGTAACGCGAGAGTTTGAAAATCCGTAACAAACGGAACATCCGCAACACACGCAAATCTGCACCAGGAAAGATCAGCTGCAAATAAAACGGCACAGTACTAACGAAGTCGATGATGCCGTAAAAACTGAACAAATATTCTTTACGACCTTTCCATTCGGATCCGTC
>Ga0214921_10004978_pt1 | contig 19096 bp, 18 predicted proteins | sample LL1505_MetaG_FD_177992 | JGI IMG/M metagenome (GOLD analysis project Ga0214921, IMG submission 177992) | Freshwater microbial communities from Lake Lanier, Atlanta, Georgia, United States - LL-1505 | ecosystem: Environmental > Aquatic > Freshwater > Lake | place: USA: Georgia | collected... | reverse complement strand
AAATTGAAAATTATACTAATTTAATAAATAAATATATTCCTTATGTTGCTACAACAGCTAGTCTTCAAACAGAAATAAATACATATTCATCTAATATAAAAACTATTATATCTCAATTTGATGGATATGAATCATATTTATATTTTGAATCAAGTTCATATGCTTGGCCAAAAACAAATTCTACAAAACCATTTAGCTTATTATCAACAGGATCAGCAATAACAATTACTTGGTATAATAACCAAAAATCTTCATCTTCATTATATGATCTAAATAATTATGATAATTTAGAGTATGCTATTCCTGTTTATTTAAAGGATGATAATAATAATACACCGTTTTTATTATTTTTAAATATGGTTGGCCAATATTTTGATAATATATGGATTTACCTTAAAGCAGTAACTGACGTTAATTTAGCTAATAATAATTTAGACTATGGTATATCTAAAGATTTAGTATATGAGCAATTAAAATCATTAGGTATTAAGTTATATAATAGTCAAGCTGGTGAGTCTGTAGATCAATTTTTAGTAGGTGCTAATACAGGTAGTAGCACTTGGGATAATAATACAACAATTACAGGTAGTTATTTAAATAACATACCACGTAAAGATTTAGTATCGGAATTATATAAACGTATTTATCATAATTTACCTTTACTATTAAAAACAAAAGGTACTGTTACTGGATTAGATACTTTAATGACTATATTTGGTATTCCTAATAAAACATATTATACTGTAGGTAGTGAATCTTTCTATTCACCAACAGGTAGTTCTATAACAGCTAGTATATTAAATGTTAAAGAATTTGGTGGATCATTAAAATCTAACCTAACTAAAGGATATAATAATGATAAAGTAAGAATAGTATCTAATACCATAGTACCAGGAGCTACAGGCAGCGTATTATCTCCAATTTTAAGTCTACAAACATCTCCTACATCAACTACTCAGTTTAGGGATAATGATATGAATTATATAGATATTTCATTTTCGCCCCAAACACAAATTGATACTTACGCATCTAAATCTATTGCATCAAATAATCCAACATGGAGTTTAGATGATTATATAGGTGATCCTAGACAACAATATAATTCATCATACCCAGATTTAGATACTCAACGTAAATTATATTACCAAACAGGTGTTAGTGGATTTCCTGGATTTACAGGTTCATTATTAGATTATAATGGATTTATTCGTTTAATACAGTATTTTGATAATTCATTATTTAAAATGCTTGAGGATTTTGTTCCGGAAAGAACAAGTCTATCAACAGGCGTTACTATAAATTCACCTGTATTAGAGCGTAATAAAGCAGTATACGCTAATCCAACTAATACAACTACACAAAGTGTATATGACGCAGAATATTCTGCTTCAACTATATCATCTACTTATGGTAATTTTTATAATGCATTATCTTCATCAAATAATACTATGGGGTGGTATGATGGTGAATTAAGTGGTAGTATAGTAAATGTTAATCAATACTTTACAGATAATTATAATCCATACCTAAGTACAACAAGCGCTAGCGTATGGTCAGTATGGAATGCACAACATAACCCAACACAAAGTATAAATCAAAATTCATTTATACATTCAGATTTTAATGTATTATTAAATAATGTATCTTCTAGTGTAAAGTCATTAACTAGAAATATTATAGAAGCTCACAGTCAAAGTTTTTTTGCATGTATAACTTATCGCTTAACAGCTGGAACTCCAGGGAGTGGATATACACAATTTAGTTATAATAAATGTAGTGCTGATTCAGTAGGGACTATTATTAGAGTATTTGATAGATTTCCTCAAATAGTATGTAGTAGAACTATACCAAGTTTTGACAGTGGTGATGGAGGATATATAATAGAATTAATAGGAGATTGTAGTATAGATACAGCAGATATAAGATACCCAGCAGAATTACAAGATTCATACTTAACATTAAAATCATATCAAACATCAAGATATGAAGGATCTAAAACAACAAGTAAACTTTACAATACCTATACGTATCCATCAGGAACATATGAAGGAGATAAATCGTATGGAACAACAGCAGCTATAGATCGTTATAGTCGTAAAATAGGTGTATTTACTCAAATAGAAACATCTTCTGTATTACCAAATAGAAATAATGTTTCATTAAAATATCTTGTTGATGAATTTGGTAGTTTAACAGAATTAAATCTTCAAAATAAACATTGGGAAGATGTTCAAAGAACATTTGTAAAAAATACTACAGCCTCTGTAGCTTTATTTGATAATAAAAAAAATAGTAATCAAAAACTTACAGATGGAAATAAAGTAATATTTGATAGTGGATATGCATATTATCCAATATTTTATATTGGAGCAGGTGGAGAAAACTTATATTTTGAAAATAATAATCCATCAAATTATTTAGCCAGAGCTAATAATTTAACTAGTAGTGGAAATTATTATATAAAAGGAGGTCCAGGAGGAAGAAACGATTATGCTCCTATATCATCAGGAGGAAATACATATGTAAGTAGTTTATATAATAACATAATTGAAGATCCTACTAATAGATTTTCATCAAGTAGTTTTCAACGATTCTATTCAGCTAGTGAATCGGGTAATTATCAAATTAATGCATATGGTACAATAACAGCTAACTTCCCCACTGTTAATACCTCAGCATCACTTACTTTTAGATTACAAATTGGAAATAATATTATTTCTGAACAAGAAACAATCCTTCAATATCTTCCTTATATGTCGGATGGTAATAGAGCATCAACATTTGATTATAATCAAACAAGCTATCCTTTAGTTGAAGGAAATACAATTACAGCAAGTCTTCAATTAAATTATACAAGTAGTAATAATGTTACTCTTTCTATTGATGGTGGAAATTTCCAAATAAATTCTCTAGCTACTGCAATAGGAAATTATCCATTTATAACAGCAACTAGTAATACAATTTTTGATGTTTCATCATCAATATCTAGTTCTTATAATGCTTTTGTATTTGCTAAAGCACTATCAAATTTTTATCAACCAAATTATACATTCCACCCACAAGGATCAGGTTCATTTTCATCTTCATTATATAATACTTTTAAAAATGAAGTAAATGATTTACCTTTTCAATTAGGACAAGGAGATATTTTTTATGGAGTTTTAAGTAATGGATTAGTATTTGAAACATTAATTCAATCAGTAACAATCGATAATAATGGAAAAGTATTTCTTTATTTAGCATTACCTATTCCTGCACAATTAATTACAGATCTTCAAGATGATAAATTTACATGTAAACTTGTTTTTTTAAGACAAGTACCAGATGAAACTAATATTAATTTAAGATTTCCCAAACAACCCGGATTAACATCATATGGATTTCTTCTACCAGGAGATTTAGCACCAGATATAGTAAAAAATATAGATACAATAACTAAAGAAGTAAAACAAAAACTATTAGCTGATCAACAAGGTGCAACAACTCAATAATAATTTTAAAATTTTAATATATTTATAGTATATACAATAAACAATTATGGCAATATTAAACAACACAGTAGTAACAGTAGACGCGATATTAACAACAAAAGGTCGCGAATTGTTAGCTCGTAACGATGGTTCGTTTCAAATTACACAATTTTCTTTGGCGGATGATGAAGTAGATTATACTTTATATAATCCAAACCATCCATCAGGATCAACATTTTATGGTGAAGCAATTGAAAATATGCCTGTAATACAAGCATTTCCAAATGATACACAAATAATGCGTTATAAATTAATAACATTACCACGTGGAACAGCTCGTCTACCAGTTATTAGTATAGGTTATAATACAATAACACTTAAACAAGGTGCTTCATTAACAATTACTCCACAAACACTTAATTATTTAGGTGCTACAAGTACATTTGAAGCTAATGGATATGTAGCTACAATTTCTGATGTTAGATTAATATCATCGTTCCAAGGTACAGGTATTACAACAACTGCAATTGGTGATCAAAATCTTAACACAACAACAGGTGCTGTATTATCTAAATCAGTAATTGGTACTTCAATTACATTGACAGCTACAACAGTTAACACATTATATGGTAGTTCATTAACTACATTATCAACTACAATTACAGTAATTGGTAGAGATAGTGGTGCTAGAATTACTATTCCTATTAATATTCAAAAAGTATCAACAACTTAATTAAAATAAAACAATAATATGTCATTTTCAAGATACGCAACAGATGATTCAGTAATAAGTGCCGAAACCGTAGTACGCGGAATGTGGACAGGAGATACTTATACTTTATCTACATTTTTCACAAGTAGTACATATACAGAATATTACGTAGACGTATATCAAGGTAATCCAACAACTACAACTGCTTCAGTTCAATTTGATATTCAATATGGTCATATAGCAGGATCTGGATCAGTACCTATTAATCCTAATGTTAGAGGATATTCTCCGTCTCGTGTTGTATATGGACAATATAGAAATTTAGTTTATGGTACTGAAACAACAAATTTTAGCTTTGATGGGGGGGTAACAACAGCACAACAAATTTATGTAATTAATATATCAAGAGAAAGATATAAACAATCAATACAACCTGGTACTTTAAATTTAACATTAAATAGTGGAAGTGCTACAAATAAAATTTATTTAACTGATGATAGTAATACTACATCATTAACTCGTTTCTTAGGAGAAAATAGAGTATTTTATATTATTAGTGGTAGTAATGGTAATGCATACACATCTAGTGCTGCAACAACTTATTATGGTATAATGTTACCTGATTTAGGATTTATTGTATTAGATGCCTCTGGATCATTAACTCCATATATTCAAGCTGCTTCTCCAGCAACTAATTCTCGCCAAGATAATCATCTTAAATTATATACTTCTATTTCAAGTGGTAGTAATTTTCAATTACAATCACAAGAAGTAGTATCATCACGTTATTTCTTTACACGTATTAAAAATAGCGAATTTAATTATACAACAAATCCATCTATTATAGATGATAATGGTAATTTATTATTTAATACTTTAATTAATAGTCCACAAACATTTATTACTACAGTAGGTATGTATAATGACAATAATGACTTATTAGCTGTAGCTAAATTATCAAAACCACTAACAAAAGATTTCACTAAAGAAGCTCTAATTAGAATCAAATTAGATTATTAATGCATGTCGTCATTCAAAAAATTATCCAAGGCTGATGTTACAACAGTAGATTACAAAGCTAACAAGCAATGGAATCTTTCTTATATTGGTAACCCAAATGACACATACATAATATATTATACCGGATCAAATTCTACTTTCATCAAATCAGATACAACATTAAATAATCAGTATCCTTCATTAATATATTCTCAAATAAATCATTTATTCTATCAGAATTATACTAGTAGTTTAAATACGGGATCATTAAAATTTAATCTAGATACTTACATATCTGCCTCACAACAACGTCCTACTGCTTCATATTTTAATTATAACGCTAACCCATTATTAATTAAACAATTCCCATCAGCCTCAGGTAATAAAATTGGTATATTAAATATTAATCAAGATATATACGGTTCTAAAATATTACCAACTAGTTTTCAAATTAGTGCCTCTAATGCTGGATTTCTTATTAAAGATGATGGAAATGGTAATTTATATGATGTAGCTCAAGCTATAAATCAATATATTGATTTAGAATATTTAACACTAAGTTATTTTAATACTGGTACTTTAGTAGGAACAGGAGTATTTTTTGTTGGAAATATATTTTATGCTCATGGATTAATTACAATAACAAATCCTGATTATATTAGTACTATATTTACAAATGGGGGTAATAATAGATCATCTTCTTTTTCATTTCAAAATGAACATATTATTTATGAAAATGAAGTAAATTGTATAGTTAGAGAAAGCGATTATAATTTATCATATAATCCTACCCTATTAAAATATGGTGGACAATACATTACACCTATTTCAGGTAGTAATTCTATTATAACGGGAAGTAATAATAGTTTTAAATTAACAGGCTCATTTGATAGTACAGTTAAAGATTTTGCTACTGGTTCATTTTTTCAACCTTACGTTACAACAATAGGATTATATAATGATGAAAATGAATTATTAATGGTAGCTAAATTAGGTAAACCAATAGCTCTATCATCAAATACAGATATGACATTTATAGTTAAATACGACACATAATGATCAAATTATTAGATATATTAAATGAGATGGCTATCTCAAACGCCTGGTCAGGAGATAGAGCAAAATTACCACAAGAAACAGATGTAGTAATAAATGCAGCTAAACAAATGGGATTAAATAACCCAGTAATATGGAGAGGAACAAAAGGTGTAAAAGTTCCATGGCAAAAACAATCAATATTAACATATATAATGCACGTAACTCCTCGAGTAACAACTGTATTTAGAGGTGGTACTCGAAATGCAAGAAAAGTACTAGAGATAATAGGGGTAAAAAATCCTATATTTGCTCACTTTGATAGAGCATTAACTGAGTTTTTTGGAACACCGTGTGCTATAGTATTAGAAAAACCATATAAAATATACCAGTCAACTAAGTATAAAGATATTATGGCAGATACGGATGATTGGGAAACAACAGAAGACAATGACCCAAGTAGCGGCGGAAGAGGTACATCAAGAACAAGTAGGTTTAAAGAAAAAACTGAACAAGATTTACAAGATATAGCTGATACATATCAAGAAATAGGTGGTACACCCTTATACGAGAACAGAGAGATAATAATTGATGCTGCAAGTTATTGGGCTATGCCTTGTGGACCTGAAATTAAAACATATGGTGATTTAGTTGATTTATTAGAATCTTATAAAGTAAAATTTCCTATAAAATAATATGATTAAATTAGTAGACATATTAAAAGAAATTCAAACAATTCAATACACAAAACCTAATTTTGAATTTGAGTGGGAAGAGGCTGGACGATATCCAGAATTTACAAAAATAGGTAAAGAGGGATGGATTGAATTAGCTAATAACGGACATACTATAAAATATTCAGAAATTAAAAACGTATTAGGGAATGTAGATCTAGATTTTGATACTTTATTACCTGATAGAAAAAAACGTTTTAATCAAGCATATAAATCTGGTAAAATAGAAATGCCGTTAGTTGTTAAATTTTCTGATAATAATTATGATTTGATTGGAGGAAATACAAGACTTGCTGGATTAGTAAGTAAAAATATAGACCCAACACTTTGGGTTGTTGAATTAAAATAATAATTTTATGAATTGGTTATATGATTATATCCCATTAGCGGATGAATTTACAACAAATACTTATGGTTTTATTTATAAAATCACTAATTTAGAGACAAATAAATTTTACATTGGTAAAAAATCATTTGTTCACAACAAGAAGAAAAAACTTACCAAAAAAGAAATAGCTGAACAAACTGGTCCTGGTCGTCGCTCAACTACCAAAGTAGAACAAGTCGACAGCGGTTGGCGTAATTATTGGGGTTCATCTAAAGAATTATTAGCCGATGTTAAATTATTAGGTGAAGATAAATTCGAACGCGAAATAATAAAGTTTTGTTCTACTAAAAAACAACTCACATACTACGAAATTCACTACCAAATACACTACTCAGTATTGTTTATTGATAGCTATAATGACAATATACAAGGTCGTTTTTTTAGAAAAGATTTTGTTACGGCAGAATAGTTTCGTACATTATAGGTTATGGAAAATGCTGCTCTATTAATATTATTAGAATCCGTTTTAGGACAAGGTCACAAGACTAGTCGGGGCAATTATTCATTTAAATGTCCTTTTTGTACTCATCATAAGAATAAACTCGAAATCAACTGCATAACAAACGCTAAAAGCGAGAATCCTTGGCATTGTTGGGTGTGTGAGGCGAAAGGTAAAACCATTAAATCCCTTTTTAAAAACGCTAAAGTAGCCGCTAACAAAGTAGCTGAATTAAACATGATTATATCTCCTGGTAAGGATGTAGATAAACATACTATATCTACTGCTTTAGAGCTACCTAAGGAATTTATATCATTAACATCAGTTGTTGAAAATAAAATTGCAACTATTGAAGCAAAACACGCTATTAAGTTTTTACGTAAGCGTGGTATAACACCTGATGATATTATTAAATACAACATTGGATTTTGTAATGATGGATCCTATAAAGATAGAGTTATAGTTCCCTCATACGATGAAAATGGTATTATAAATTACTTTATTGCTCGCTCTTATAAAGATGGACCTACAAAATATAAAAATCCTCCCGCTGACGCTAAATTAGCTATTGGTTGGGAGTTATATATAAATTGGGACGCACCAATTGTACTTGTCGAAGGTATATTTGATGCACTAACAATTAAACGAAACGTTATACCCTTATTTGGGAAAATTATTCACGAGAAGCTAATGAAAAAATTAGTCCGTTCATCAGTTAATAGAATCTATATTGCACTTGACCCTGATGCTATTAAAAATGCTTTTAAATACTGCGAAGAATTAATGTCGTATGGTAAAGAAGTATATTTAGTAGAATTAGATGGTAAAGATGCTAATGAAATTGGATTTGAGAGGTTTTTAAACATTATTGAAAATACTGAACCTCTTAATTTTCAGTCTCTATTGACTAAAAAACTTCAATTATGATTATTGACAAACATGCAAACATTATTAAAGATCCAAAGATCAAACGCCTTGTAGAATACAAAGAAGGTGACAAACAAGTTAATGTTTTAGATTCTAGATTTTATCGTAGAGATACTAAGTATTATCCCTCAGTAACATCTGTATTAAATTATTTTCCTAAAAATCAATTTTTCCATTCCTGGTTAAAAGATGTAGGACATAATGCTGACATTATTGCTTCTAAAGCAGCTAATGAAGGTACACAAGTACACAATGCTATTGAACAATTCCTTAATGGAGCTGAAATTACCTGGATTGATGAATATGGTAAAGCTCAATATGCTTTAGATGTATGGAAAATGATATTGAAATTCGCTGATTTCTGGAACACACATAAGCCAGAATTAATTTCAACAGAATATCATTTATTCTCAGATATGCATGAATATGCAGGAACAGCCGATTTAATTGTTAAAATTGATGGTAAATTATGGTTATTAGATATTAAAACATCTAACTCACTACACACTAGCTATGGCTTACAGTTGTCAGCTTATGCTATGGCTTGGAGCGAAACACATAGTGATCCTATTGAAAGAACAGGAGTATTGTGGTTGAAAGCATCTACTCGCACAACTGGTAAAGATGGTAAAATTCAAGGTAAAGGTTGGGAATTAAAAGAGTATAGTAAAATTGCTGAAAATTTTTCTATGTTTAAAAATATATATGAAATATATAAAATGGAAAATCCTGACTTTAAACCATATACGGAAATATTGCCAACTAGCATTAAGATAGCAACAAGCTAATATTTATGGACATATTGACTAGATATGATTAAATTAATTAACATTGTTAAACAAATATTGATGGAGGGTGGTAACGTATTCGGTACCACCACCTCTATTGAAAAAGCAAATATTGAACCTACAATTGAGAAATTCGTAAATCAATTATCACGCATATTTCCTGCTAAAGCATCTACATTTAAATCATTTGAAAAATTAGGATCGGCTGGTAAAAAAGATGTATCTGGCGATATAGATTTATCATACGATATTAAAAATATATTTCCTGATGGTAAAACACCTGATTTTAAAGGATGGGGCGTAGATGAACAGAAATATAATGACTTAGTAGCTCAATTTACAAAACGCGCTAGAAATGCATCTCCTGAAAAGATACAATTAAGAGCTATGATTGTATTGATAGCTGAAAAAATTAATGCTGCTTTACCGGATGTTGAAGTAGATGATAAATCATCAGGATCTGGTTCTATATTTTGTGCTATACCACAATACGATTCTAAAGGTAATAAATTAGATAAGGCAGTACAAACCGATATCAATATAGGTAATCCTGGATGGTTACGCTTTAGCTATTATTCACAAACATACTCAGGTAATGTTAAAGGATTACATCGTACACAATTAATGTTAGCTTTATTTGCTAATAAAGGTAGAACATTTGGTCATAGTACAGGTGTTGTAGATAAAGAAACAGGTAAACAAGAAGCATCAACACCACAAGAAGCTATTAAATTATTAAATAAGTTATATGGATTTAATTTAACTCAAGATATATTAGATGATTACTTTAAGTTAGAAGATTTTATGAAAAAGAATCTATCTACTGAAGAATATAACAGTATTATGGATAGATATCTTAAAATATTAGACTCAACAAGAGCTGATATACCAGATAATTTACAACAATATTGGATTGATAATCAAGATAGATTAGGATTAAAAGGTAAATTTTTACCTGATACATCTAACTTAACACAATATAAAACAGAAGCATAATGTCAGGATCAGCAGGCGGAAATAGAATACCTAGAGCAGCTGTTGAAAAAACAGTTCAAGAATATATACAAAAAATATTATCTAAATTCCCTTCATTTAGAGGAGCTAAAATATCAGGATCATACAATACTGGTACTAAATCAGACTTTGGAGATATTGATCTAATTGTTCACTTAAATAGTGAAGATAAGAAAAATATTAAAGCAGAATTAGCAAAGTATGTATCTTCTTTACCTGATGATGTAATAGTACCATTTAAAAGTGAAAAATATAATGGTAAAAAATTCCTTAACACAGGTGAAATTATTACTATACTATATCCAATAACTGGTATGCCTGGTAATTTTGTTCAAATAGATAATATTGTTTCAATAAGTGATAAGGAAGCAGAATTTAAGAAAGAATTTTTAGATTATCCTGCTGAAATACAAGGATTACTATTAGGATTAGCTAAAGTAGCTTGTTTAGAAGAAGATCCACAAACTATATTCGCTCGTATGGGTATTAAAAATGTACCTGCACTTGAACCAAATCAAGAATATGAATTTAATTTATCTAGTAGTGGATTAACATTACGTATTGTAACACTAGATAATTTTAAAGAAATTGATAGAACAGATGTATGGAAAACTAGTGACTGGTCTAATATTAAAAAATTATTCACTAATTACAAAATAGACGGTACATTTGAAGAATTATTAAATGATATATCATCTAAATTAAAAAATATCCGTTCTAAAAATCGCGTTAAAGGTATATTTAATTCTATGGTATCCATTAAAAGTGGTGAAGTAGGTACACCTAAAGGCGATAACAAACAAAAATCATTAGACAAGGTGAATACAACATTAAATGAAACTAATCTAGGACGATACTTAGCTAGTATAATACTAGAAGCAGAAGACCAACCTGTAGTAGCTCTATTCCCAGGAGCATTTAAACCACCACATAAAGGTCACGTTGATGTAGTAAATAAATTACTAAAAGCAGCAGATGAAGTAGTAGTATTAATATCACCAAAAACACGTGAAGGTATTACTGCTGATGAAAGTGTTGCTATATGGAACTTATATAAGGATAAAGGATTATTTGATGGTTCAGTTGAAATTAAAATTTCTGCTTCTCCAACACCCGTTAGAGAAGCGTATGAAGTTGTTGAAAATAATCCTGATAATGAATTTTTAGTTGCATTTGGTAAGGGTGAAATAGATAGATATAAAACTATTGAAAAATTTCCTAATGTAAAAGTATTTGATGCTGGTGAAGTTGAAGGAGTTAGTGCTATTAATTTACGTATGGCTTTAGCTCAAAAGAATGAAGACGAAATAAAAAAATTACTCCCTGATGGGGTATCAGTAGATGAATTTCTACAAGCATTAAATACAAAACCAGAAGAAAAACCTGAAGAAACACCAACAGAACAACCACCTGCCGAAACACCTCCATCTGAAGCTCCCCCAGCAGAAGAACCACTTAAAGAATCACCACCAATTAATTTTAATGATGATTCTCCATATCAAGATTATGTAATACAAAATCAAGATAAAATAGAAAAGGCAGCTGCTGTATTCAATCTACCAATCCCTGATATGAACTATGCTTTTGATAATGGGGATGAAGTAGTATTGAATGATGATATGTGGGATAAGCTAGAGAATAGCAAATCATATAAAATGAAAACATTGGATGATGCTATTCAACATTCTTTAAAATTGGGTATAAATCCTAAACCATACATTGATCAAATCAAAGCTGGTAAGGACATGCCATTACCACTTGTATTATGTTATGGTCAAGATAAATACTATTTGGTAGGCGGAGAAGTGGTATTATCATTATATAGAGCTTTAGGTTCAATCCCTACTGTATTACAGGGTACATTGAATTTACAAACAAAACAATTACATCAACCAGTTGATCTTGGAGAAGGTTTAGATACATCAAACGATAAACAATTATTAAAGAAATTTATTGCTTTTGCTATTAAAGAATTAGGAATACAAAAACCCCCAACATCTCTTACATTATCAAGAGATAATAAAATGGCTAAAGAAATGCACTCATTTGGTTCATTCAATCCTAATAACGATAAAATATGGTTATATGTTAAAAATCGTAACATGGCCGATTTGTTACGTACATTAGCACACGAATTAGTACATCGCAAGCAAGCTGAAGATGGAAGAATAGATATGGATAGTGGTAATACAGGTAGTGATATTGAAAATGAAGCAAATGCACAAGCAGGTGTATTGTTAAGAAAATTCGGCAAACAAAACGAAGAAATATATCAATAAATAAAATATAAGTTATGAGCGATAATCTATTAAAACGCGAATTTAAAACACGCGACGTACAACGTATGCGTAATATCATCACCAAAAAAGCGGGCGATAAAACCGGAGTACAGGTTGGATACACCGCAGATTATGTTGAACGCAAGGAGGGTGACGTTTGGGAAGAACGTGGAAAAAAATGGACTATAAAAAACGGAATCAAACAAACCGTAACACGTTTTGATGCTATCAAAAAACAAATATTCACACCTATCACATGTCCTAACTGCAATAAACCAATGAATAAAGGTTATATTGACAAATACATGTTTAAGATACATCAAAAATGTTCAGATTGTGTATTCGATTATGAAACCAAATTAAAGGTTAGAGGTGAATATAAGGAATATGAGCAAAACATGATTAGACAGGGCGTTGCGTATCATATTAAAGAAATGGAAAATGTGTTACTAGAATTACTCATGGGTCAATCTGGCGAACAATACGTTACTGAAGCAGGTGATATTGAAGAATGGAAAGGCAAAAGTTTAGATAATCAATTCATAAAAGATATACAAGAATATATCCAAAAGCTTAAGGATGCTATGAATGCGTAATATTTATTGATAATAATTTACACAATAAGTCTTAAGTATTATGGATAGTAACATTTGGTCAGTATTAATCACAGCAATTACAGTTTTAGGTGGTACTACAGCTTTCCGCTATTATGAAAAACGAGCAATACATAGAGAACGTGATGATGATTTTATTCGTCATGACTGCAAAGATCGTATCTCTAAATTAGAAGCATTATTAGAAGCATCAGCTAAGGAAAAAGATGAATTACGTAATTTAGTATTGAAATTAACATCTGAAGTAGCAGAACTACGTGTTAAAGTTGATTTCTTATCCACTGAAAATATTAAATTAAAGAAGTAATGTTTAAGCTAATCGATTTACTAGAATCAAAAACTCCCGATCCACTTCAATTCCCAGATGGTTTTAAACCAGCTAAAAAGGTACCTGAAGGTGGAGCGATGTGTGCTAATTGTGCTAAATGGAATAAAGAAACACAACTATGTGAAGGTCAATACTATATTGACTGGCATGGTAATGGTAAAATCCCAACTGAACCAACTAAATATGTTTGTATTTGGTGGGTACCAAAAGAAAAATAATGATTAAACTAACCGAAATATTAGACGATATATTAGCAGAAAAAAAGCTATGCCCTAAAGGTAGAGCATATTATAATCGTCGTAGAGCTGCTGGAGAAAAACCATCAGCTTATCTTTCTGGTCGTGCTGTTAAAGTATGTAAAGGTTTAATGGAAGAAGAAATAGACGAATCACTTCATGATTGGTTTAAAAAAGAAGATTGGGTTCGTATTGATACACAAGGTAACATAACTGGCCCTTGTGGTACAATGAAAAAAGGACATAAAACGACTCGTTGTTTACCTCGTGCTAAAGCAAATAGTTTAACTAAAGCAGAACGTGCTGCAACAGCAAAGAAAAAAGTAGCATCAAATAAACAATTTGTATCTAACACTAAAAAAGCAAAAGTACATCTTAATAAATAAAAGTATGAAACTTACAGAATTAATAAAACAAATTATTAAGGAATCATTAAATGAAAATGAAGTTGATTATTTCATAGACAAAGACGGAAACGAATTTCAAACCCTTGATGTAAACTACCTACAATACCCAGGTAATGTAACAGTAAAATATGTTGGTAGTAGTGATCCTATGGAATATAAAGGTAATTTTGAAGCTGATTTAAAAACAGGTATTATTAAGCGTTTAGGTAGTAAAATTAATGAAGCCTTTTTTATTGGTGAAAATAAAACTATTGAATGTGGAAAATGTGGATGGAGATGGGATTTAGAAGATGGTGGAGATAACCCATATCTTTGTCATAAATGTGATTATGATAATAGCTATAGATATAATGATGAAATAGAGGAATATGATGTTGATGAAAATAACTTATATGAAGTAAAAGACTTCATTAAATTTATGAAGGAATATAAAACCTTCCTAAATGAAGCATCATGCGATTGTATAACGGAAGCTGAATACAAAGGCCGTAAAGTACAATTAGGTAAACCAATGCAGGGTGACATTAAGAAATTTAAAGTATACGTTAAAAATAACAAAGGTAAAGTTGTAAAGGTTAATTTTGGATTTGGTGGAAAATCAGCACACGGTAAGCGTATGGTGATTAAAGCTAAAAACCCAAAACGCCGTAGCGCATACCGCAAAAGACATCACTGTGATAACCCAGGACCACGCTGGAAAGCAAATTATTGGTCTTGTAGAAAATGGTAACTATGATAAAATTAATTGACATATTAAAAGAGGGTGCTTATGATTCTATGACTAGAAAAATAGTTACTGATATCATGAGAGAATGGAAAGACCAATATATGGATGAACAAGGTGATTTAGAATTTGAAGATGATTATGAATTAACTGATGCTAAAGGTCGTTTATTTGAATTTAATCTAAGAGCAGTATTAAGAGTTAAAGCAACAAAATCACAAAGATATATAGCAGATGGAGGAGTGGACCAATTAGAAGATCCTCCATATATGGAAGTTAAATTCCAGGTTGATCCAAGAAATTTACCACAAATGTGGGAAACAATATATTTTGATTTAACTGATGTAGTTAGACATGAATTAGAACACTTAACACAACAAGGTATAAATGTTATTCCTTCTAAAGAAATGGGTGATGATGAAATAATGCGTAATCTAATTAACATGAAATTAGCTCCAAAGGCTGAATATTTTAAATTAGAAAAAGAGGTGGATGCTATGTTACAAGGTATGTACTTAAAAGCTAAAAAAACACGTACACCATTTAAAGACGTAATTAACGATTATTTTAACAAAGTAAAATTAAATAAACAAGATAGACAAGATATCTTGGATTTGTGGTCTACTAGACTAAGAGCATTAAATTTACCCCCAATACAATGAGAGCAATAGATAAATTCATATTACACGTAGTACACAACATTTTTCCTTTGAATGAATATTCTGAAGGTGAATTAAAGCGCTTAATGGCTCAATTTAGAGAAGAGGCGGATGATTTGAATATCAACATCAGTGATGATACATTAAAAACATATATCCAACGTTTTGATGCTATTAAAAATTCTCCTAAAATACAAGAAAAAGATTTACGCAAATATACTTTATCTAAACTAATAAAACTAGTAACCTCATCAGCAGGAGCAGAAGCACCAGATGATGAAGAAGACCAAACACCAGATGTAGTATATCAAGATGGTGGTAAGACAATATGGAATGGCTCTAAAGAAGGTAATTGCATTACATATGGTGCTGGTGAAAAATGGTGTATAACTAGAGGATCATATGGTAGTTATCGTTATGACTCATCTAAGGGTTATCCAACATTCTATTTAGCTAAAAACAGTAATATATCAGATAGCGATAAATTAAGTTTTGTTGCTATTCAAGTTAGAGATGTAGAGGATGAAAATAAAAAGTATGTTTATACTAATAGACATAATTCTCCATACGAATCATCTCCAATGTCTTTTAGTAAATTAACATCTGAAGTACCTTGGTTAAATGATATTCCAAATATTAGAGGTATATTACGTTATATTCCTTTATCTAATCAAGAAAAAGTAACTCAAAAATATAAAAGAGATTCAATTAGTATTAGAGAATGGGTAAAAATGCCTTTTAATGTTAAAAAACAATATTTAGTTGTTAGAAAAAGTGGTAAATTATTTAGTGACATAGAAAATAAAGAATTTGTTGAAAAATATTTACCACAATATCCCCAAATAGCTGAATTTATTGCTGTTACTCCTGGTATTATTGATAATGCTTATTTATTAGCTAATTTAGATAAATTTAGTAATCAAGATAGAAAATCAATAACAGCTAATATACAAAATGCAATTGATTTAAAATATCTTACATTAGATACTTTTCCATTTGATGTTAAAAAATTATTAACAATATTAAAGAAATGGAATATACCATCTAATGAAAGATTATATGTTACTAAAAATGGTGAAGCTATAGTTAGATTAAAATTTGGAGATACAGTTAGTGTAGGAGTATATACAGCGGAAGATGATTATCCAAATATCAAATTAAATCAACGTACATCAAAATATTTACTCGACTACCCAGAATTAGATAAAATACCATTCAATGTAATGATTAAATTAGCATCTGATGGTGTTATTGATAGAAGCTTATTAAATACAGTTATTGAAAAAGCTAAAACAGATGAAAATTCTGCTATTGTAATTAAAAAAGTAGAAGATGGTGAAATATTAATTGATGCTAATTCGTTCTCATCATACAAAATAAAAGATGGTAAAATAACTAAAATACCATTTACTGATGAAGAAGTACAAACAGCTTTAGGTGATGAAAAAGATAATACGTCATTTCAACAAGGTGTTGTTAATATAATTAAACAATCAGCAGATGCTTACGAAAATCTTCCACCTACTGTTGATAAAGACGCCTTTACATCTATTATAAATTCAACTCCATATAATAATAGAACATTTACTTCTAATAATTTAAGTGGACCACAGGTAATTCTTGTACCTGATGGGGAAAGTGAACGCACTTTATTTACAAGAACAATAGGAAGTCAAGGATTATATAATTTTAGTACAGGATTGGATTATGGAAGGGGAACTGATGATTGGAGAGATAGAGATACTAACAATAATATGGATGAAGGAGCATGGAGAGCATATTTTAATTATTTAAGAAATGAAAATATAGTTTATGAAGGAAATCAATTACAACAATGGTTTAGAGGAGGATATAGTGTAAATGCTAAAAGAGCATGGTTTAGAGCTCAACCACCTATGTCTCCAACAGATCGATATGCTGTAGTAATAGGACCAAATAATGTTAATTATGTAGTAAATAAAGCTAACCCAAGAGAATCACTTAAATTGTCTGATTCAGGTAAATTAGTTAAAGCAAATATCCCAGTAGGAATGGCTCGTCAATTAACAGGTGCTACACCAGATGCCGCTACACCAGTAGCTGCAGCAGCTGCTACAGGTAGAAGAGGTAGACCAGCAGGTGTACCTAATACTCCACGTGCCGCTGCACCAGCAGCAGGAGGTGGTGATATAAATGTACCTGAATTAATGGATGAAACAGGATTAGAAACAGCATTCTCCCGTCTTCCAATAAATGACTACAGACGTCTTAATTCAACAACGGCTGTTCGTATTAATCCAAATGGTGATAGAGGTGCTGCTCGTCGTAATAATCAATTAGGCGGAGCAGGTAGTGTAGGTCGAGTAATAGGAGTAAATTCAAATAAAATATATTTAATTCGTTTAGCAAATCAACAAATAATAGCATCTATTAACATACAACCTGGTAATAGAAATTATATACTATTACCAAATGGAACAATGATAACATTAAATTCGCCAGCTGAATTAATGCAAGCGCTACGTCAACGTAATTTGGTAGCTGAAGTACGTAATTATTTGGTACGTGAATATGTTGCTACTAATCCACAACATTTAGATGAAGTACGTGAATTGATAAGACAACACGTTAATGAAACTAAAAAACATTAATATTTATACATATAAACATAAAAACAAATGAACCAATTCGCATTACGCATGTTCGTACGTAGCTTAATAAATGAAGCTAAAGAAACTAAAGATAAAGAACCAAAGAAAACAGTAAAAAAAGAAGCTGAAGAAAAAGCTCCTAAAAGCTCTGGAAAATTAGTTGACCTTAAAAAAGAACTTGCTGCATTAGAGCAATATAAAGACGAATTATCAGCTGCTAAATTTGCTGAAAAAACAGCATCAACTGAGGTTGAATTTGCTGATTTAGCTAAATTTGCTAAAGAATTAGATGCTCTTAAAGCAAAAGGCGTAGCATTAGAACAACAAGTTGATGATAAAATTGCTGAATTAAAAACTCGTATTTCTGATGAGAAAAATAAAATCAAAGAAATGATGGGTCTTACTCCTTCAAAAGGACAAGAAAAGATGGTAGACGAAGCTCGCTTTAAAAAAGGTACTGATATCGGTAAACCAGGTAAAGGATTTGAAAAAATTGAAAAAAAAGCAGCTAAACAATATGGTTCAGAAGAAGCGGGTAAAAAAGTAGCTGGTGCTATTCTTAAAAAAGTAGTAAAGAAATAATTAATGGAACAAAATAACTCAATCGTAGGACAATTCATATCAACTTTGTTTGCATCACGCACACAAGCACACGTATTTCACCTTCAAACAGATTCATTTGCTGAACATTCAGCACTAAATACATACTATGA
>Ga0214921_10004976_pt1 | contig 19098 bp, 18 predicted proteins | sample LL1505_MetaG_FD_177992 | JGI IMG/M metagenome (GOLD analysis project Ga0214921, IMG submission 177992) | Freshwater microbial communities from Lake Lanier, Atlanta, Georgia, United States - LL-1505 | ecosystem: Environmental > Aquatic > Freshwater > Lake | place: USA: Georgia | collected... | reverse complement strand
ATTATATTATCTAGTTTCATAGCAACTTCACCACCTCCATTAGGAAAACTATCTATACTAAAGCCTAATCCACTAAATTTATCAGCCTCTTTTACTTTGTTCCCAAAACCTGAAATAGTAGATACCGAAGCTAAAAATTGATCATAAGGAATGCTTATAAATTTCCATCCCTCCCAATTTACCGCCACTCTGTAAGAATAAGCATCATTTTTCTTATTATTATATAAATACAAATTATTTGTTGATAATGAGTTAGCTAAATCTATAGAACTATCGTCAACTTCATAGGCTATTAACAATAGTGACGAATTAGGGTATTTATTACCATAACCATATACGTAGAGATTTACATACAAATCTTTGGTGCTAGTTCCTTTGGGTATTAACTGAGAAAAGGCATTTAATTTCTCTGTATTTAAGGAGCCACAATAAGTATTATTGTCATTGTCTTTTCCAGATAAATAGAAACAATATTTACCTTGCACTACATCTTCAGTATATTTTGGTGTATAAAATGGCTTAGGACCATCTGCTTGCGAATAAAAATAATCACTTAACTTATTAGCTGAGTCAGAAGAAGCAGAAGCATTTACCAATTCAAAATCATCTACAAAATAGGCTTTTGCTCCATTGCTCAAAAGTAAAGGTTGATATAAGCCTGCAGAGAGTAGCTTTCCTCCATATCTTTTTTGTTTGCCAACTTCAAGTGTATCTTTAATCACAGTTGAATTACCTAAAAAACTTAGCTCTACTACACATTTTTCCCCAGTTCTGAAGAAAAATATATTTTCAGATTCTCCTTTCCACGAAACATTTACAGAATCTGATAAACTTGTGTATGTTTTTAAAGCTGAAGATTCTAAACCTTTCACTATCAGCTTCCAAGTTACAGATTCATTCATTTTAGCGGTAATTTTAACTTCTTGAGACAAATCAAAATTAGGGAGTAAATTGCTTATTTTAAAGCTATTATCTACCACCTTTAAATTTGCAGAGGCAGCTACCAAACGAGGACCTAACACTTCATTCTTTTTCTCCAAATTATGTTTGCAAGAAAAAGTGGCAAGTGCTAGTACACTAATTGTGGCTATAATTATATTTTTCATTTTAATTACTATTTACAAGTTAATTAACTTATTACAATGAGATTGTAAAATTTACAAAGAACTGATTTTGATTATAATTGTACACAGACTGGGTCTTGTAATTTAACACAGTACGATTGTAATTAGCAGTAAAATGAGAAGCTTTGTTTATTCTATATCTAACGCCATAGGAGATTACATTATCAGAAATATCTAAATTATTATACTCAATATAATTTTCTAATACATTGAATTTATTATAGATAGGATATATTTCATTTCCCTTTGCAGCAAAATTTTTCAAACCAAACATCAAATCTACTTTCTTTAATGCCTCTACTAAAACTGAAACATCTATGATGCTATTTTTCAAATCAATTTTAGCACCACCATCTCTTTTTACTTGCTCAGTTCTAATACCGCCTTGTAAAATATAATTTCTACTTGAGCCAATAAATTTACCCACATTGAATGATGCACCACCTTTTATGCCACTATAAGTTCTCAACTCTGCAGAATTTTCTCCTACTATTTGACTGTATGAATCATATACTACCTCGGCATTTATAATTTTTGCAGATGTATCTGTTTGTAAACCAGCAGTAAAACCTCTTCTGTTTGGTGTAGCTACCCCATAAGGTGAAATTATACTATAAATTGGATTCAATTGCTGAAAAGTTGGCAATATAATTCTATTATACTGATTTTCATTTGTATATCTATCAAAAATGCCATTAGATCTATTAATGCCATTTACAGAACCAAATAGGGCATTTTGTGTGGTATTGTTAATTCTTCTTGTTTGAGCAGTTGGGCTTGTAAATTCAGGTCCCACATCTTTAAAACTTGCATTTACTATAACTTTTGAAGGTTTGAACTGAAAATCTAAACCAGCTTTATAATAAAAATCACTTGTTGATTTCTCAACCACTGGAGTTGAATTATATTTATTGTTAAAATTAGACATACCTAAGTCAGCCCCTAAATTAAGCACAATATTATCATTCACATTTAAATTATATTTAATATCCCCTGTTAATACATTGTTTTTGTAAACTTGTAAACTAGTATTTACTGGTATATCAAATAAGCCTACATAATTTCCGCTTAATAATAATTTGTTTCTAAAATTTAAACCTAATCTACCACCACCTAAAATTCTATCTGCAATTTGTCCATCATCTGTTGAATTAGTTCTTGCAACAAAACCATAAGCAGAAACTGTATCAATCAATGTTCCAACTGATAACTTACTGTTTGCATGAATACCTTGTAACCTCCAAAGATTTCCAAAATTGAAATTTTCATATTCTAAAATTTGTCTTCTTTGAGCAAAAATATCAGATTCAAATCTGGTATAAAAATCATCAAAATTATTCATAGCAAAAGGGCTCATACCAGCACCCACATTTATATCGCCTAGTTCATAATTAAAATATTTACCTAGCTTTCCTCCAATTTGAAATTGACGGAAATTAAATGCTGTTCCTGTACCAAAAAAACCACCAAAAGGATTTCTAACCCTAAAAATTGCATTGGCATAAAGCGTGTTACCAAGCTTAATATTATTCGATAAATCAAATAAAGCATAGCCACCTACTTTATTTTCATTTGGTTTAGATGAAGTTTCTAAAGCATTATTTGTTATAATAGATCTACCATAACCATTGATATAAAATTCTGGAGTTTGAGCATTCACAATTGAAGTTACACCCAAAACTGTTGCTATAAGAAGTAAAGATTTATATTTCATTTTATTTAAATTTCAAATTTGATAACTGTTTTTTAAAAGAAGAATTTTAGTTCAAGATAAGTTTCTTGGCCTTTAAATTTGTCTAACACAAAATTTACATCTTTGTGATTAAACCACTTATGACGCAAATGCAAACTTCCTGTTTTCACAAAGTCATAATCAATTCCAAAACCCAAACTGGTACCTAATTGGTCAAATGGTTTTCCATTTTCTCCTAATTTTGTATTTAATCCTCCTTTGGCTTTTTGTACACTATAATCAAAAACTCCAACCAATTTTTTAGCAAAATTGTATGCTATTGTATTTTCTACATAATATTGTTGTATATAGGTAGATTTTTCATCCCAAGTTGGAATTGGAGAAAACTTCTCTTGAGTAGAGGCAAATGTGTGATAACTCATTAAAATTACATCACGTGTAAATAACTTTGTTTTAAACATTGCCAATGCTTCTACCGCATTAAAACCTTTTTTATGACCTGAACTTGGATTTGAGATTGTAAACGTCTCCACAGTTCTTCTAAAAATGCTTCTTACTCTCTGATAATTACCAGTTTGCATTTTCCACTGATTAAATCTTGATCTAGTAAATGCATTTACTCTGTGTTGCATTGAAACAACAGAGTCATTCAAATTTTGAAGTTCTTCACTTGCTGCATAGCCAAAATCTATTGTTAATTTTTTGGCAATTCTTACATCAGTTTTCAATATTACCCCCATTCTATTGTTGGCATATTGACTCACTTCTTGATTTATATTTGTAAACACGGTAGGATCATCTGCTAAACCAGTACTTGAACCTCCTTGTCTTAAATTTCTATTTGTATTGATAATTGAACCATCATAATTGGCAAAATTAGCTTCAATGTAATATAAATCTAAATAGATGGGCAATGGCAAATAAGTTCTGTCAAGCTCTGCTCTAAATTGAGTTCCAAAACCAAATGCATTCACAAATGGATTATTCAATTTACTCAATCCTACTTCAGTTGCTAATTTCAAACCTTTCATTTTAACATCTCCATCCAAAGTGTACATGTTATTATTATCTTTCAAATTTGAAACAATGGAAGTATAACCTCTTCTCATATAAGCATTTACACCTAATTTACCACTTAATTTTCTAGTAAAAAGTGACTTTTCTATTCTACTACCATACAAAACACCAGGGAAACCTGTAGCTCCAGCATTGTAAGGCGCCGTTAAACTAGACCTACCAACAAAAGATGTAATATTTACACCCAATGGAATTATTGAACCAGTTAGTACTGCTCCCGAAAATAAAGCTCTACTTTCATTCTGTCCACCCATGTTCAATTTCAATGAATAATACTCATCGTATCTTAAAAATGAGTTTCTGTACCAATCCCAAGGCAATCTATCAAAATAATCATCTCTATAAATTGGCTGACCTAATGTGAATTTACTCATTTTTACAGGCAAAATCTGACCTGCATTTAATGTAAATTTACCTATAGAAGAGTGATAGTTTGTTCCAAATCTTAAATTTTGTATGGAAGAAGCAAATCTGGTAGCGTCGGTTTCTTGATTTCCTGTAAAGAAATAAGCCATTGAATAACCCACGTTAAAATCAACATTTTTAGTTAATTTACTAGATAAGTTCAACTCCAAATGAGGGTATGCACCTTGAGCTACTGCAGCACCTCCTAGTGGATAATCAACAAAAGAAATATTTTTTAATGAAGTTCTCATATCTGTATAAGCTTCATCCATATTTCTGTAAATGGTTAAAAATCTTACAGTTCCACTCACCACTATATCGTCCATAAAAAGGCCTAGTTTAGACCCATTTTTATAGCCAAATTTTTCTGGTTCATTGTCTAAAAGCGGTTTTAATTCAAGTTTTTTCAAGAGTGTAGTCTTGAAGCTTTGTTTATAGCTACTGCCGCTAGAAGTGTTGCTTGCACCATTTGTATTAGATTGAGTAAGAGAATCTACTTCGCCGTTGGCATAAGCTCCTCCGCTCATTATTCCTAAACAAATTGCCAAGCCAGAAATTTTACTTCTGTATTGATTTAGCATTTGATGTTAATTTACAAATTAAAGATTTACTAATTAGTTACTTGCAGGGCTTGGAGTGGCTGCTTTTTTAGTTGGTTTATAAATGTTTTTGAAATTTTGTTTAATCACATTTTTTCTCCAACCTTTTTCTCTCACAGGTTTAGTTACTGGCTCTCTCCATCTTTTGGGGATAGGTTTTTTTCTGGCAGTTAACATAGATTCATTCAAAGCATCTATCAATGGTGTTGAAGCTACTACACCAGAACCTTCGCCTTTTTCTATTAAATCACCAGAAATTTCCCAAATAATTACTCCTGCCAAATCATTTTTTCTTACAAAATCTGCTTTTAATTTTATTGATTTTGGATCATCGTAAGAAACAAATGTATTTAATTCTTTACCAACTAAATAAGGAACTTGTGATTTTTCATCCCATTTTTCTTCAAATTTGTCTTTGTATTTCATTATGTTGTAATACAAAGTTCCTCCTAAATCTGGCACAAAAGTAATGGTATCTGAAGCACCAGCATGTACTTTGCCATGTAAATCAAGTTTTACACCTGGTTTACCCAATAAAGAACGTCCATAAAAAGGCACACCCATATTGATTTTTTCAACAGGAACATGGTACGTATTTTTTAATCTATATAACAAGTTTGACATAGCATTGGTATCACCTTTTGCAGGGGCATATAATGGTGAGTTATGATTGGCGTCTTCACTCCAAGTTCCATTAAAGTCATAAGTCATCATATTGAAATAATCCATAAATGGTACTAATTTTTCATAATCTATGCTTACATTTAGAGATGCGGGTGCACCATAAGCTGCAGTTAATAAAAATTTGTACTTAATTTTCTCACCATAAGCATCAATTGAATCTCTGATGGCTTTCATAAATAAAGGATAGTTTTTAAAATCCTCAGGTGTTCCTTTGTGGTCAGGATAACATGGGTATTCCCAGTCAATATCAATACCGTCAAAACCGTATCTTTGTAATGCTAACACGCAATTGTGTGCAAAATTGGCTCTTTTTGCTGGGTCTGCAGCTACTGTGGGGAAAGTTTCAGACAATGTCCAACCACCAATTGAAACAATCACTTTTGCACCAGCTACATGAGCAAGGTCAATCATTGATGTATTTGGGTAATAAGCTGGTTGTACGGGATTTCCGTAGTCGTATTTACCTCTTAATAAAATTGAATCTGCCCAAGCATCAGTTCCAAATAAATTTCCTTCTTTATCGGTTTGAAAAAATGAATAATTGATAATAGTGTATTTACTAAAATCAAAATTTGCTGGCTGAGCCAAGCCTGCTCTTTTATACCATTCCCAAGATGTGAAATAACCAATAATTTGCTTGAATTTTGGTTTCACAATCATTTCTTGTGTAACTTTTTCTTTGTCTATCACCTGAGCTTGTGCACTGATACTCAAGGCACCTATCACTGCGAATAGGAATAATTTTAAAGATTTTTTCATTATTTTTTGATAATTCTATTTGGCAAATATATAACTAAATATATTTAGATTCCGAGAATAAATTAAAATATTTCAATACAACGTACGATTTATTTAGGCTTTATTCTGTTAGCAACATAAATGTAATCACAAAACTATACAATTTTTTCTTAAAATAATAATATTTATTGTTTACTTAAATTTAACTCTTCCATTAATAAGGTGAGCAAATCATTTTTATTAAAAAAATCTTGTGCCAATTTTATACTTTTCTTAGAATATTCATCATATTTATATACTTCATAACCAATTGAAATTAAATTATTTATTAACGCAATTTCATTATGATTCTCATGAAAAAGTAATACATTTTCTTTGTTTAACAAATCATAAATCCAACCCTTAAAATTTATAATTACGGGAGTTGCAGTAGCCAAAGAATCATAAAATTTATTTGGACTACCGGTGTGTAATAATTCAAAATCAGCATAAGAAATATAAGAAAAATGTGCATTTTTAAATTCTTTTATCAAATCTTGTTTGTTTAAAAAGGCTTGATAGAAAATATTTTGATATTTCAACATTGCCTCCTTTACAAGAAACTGATATTTTCCATCACCAATAATTTTAAATAAAAATTGATTGGGAGCAATTTCATTACATTTTTGTATAAAATTGAGAAGCTGTGTCACATTATTTGCTTTTCCTAAAGTACCAGTATAAATAATTGTAATTCTATTGTTGAGTTTTTTAGGCATTGCCTGTTGCCAAAATTCAAGGTCAGAGAAGTTAGGTATATTAATTGTCTTAGATGCTAGAGTTGGAAATCTTTTGGAGATATTTTCTTGCATTCCAGCAGACAGAACAATTATTTTCTCTGCATGGCTGTAAATTTTATTTTCTAATTTAAATAGCAAGAATTTAATTATACTATTTTTAATTACTTGCATCTCAATAGGAATGCCTGGCCAAAGGTCTCTTACTTCAAAATAAAACTTTTTTGATTTAAAAAAATGAATTATTAATGCCGGAATTCCTACTGTAATAGGAGTAGAAGTAGCATATATAAGTTGGTAATCATTTGTAATAGCTAATTTAAATATCACCCAAAATATATATTTTATGAAAACTAAAATTCTATCAGCATTTGATAAACTATTTGAATAATCACTTTTAAGATATTCAATATCAATACCTTCTATACTATAATTTCCACTTTTAGTAGCATGCAAGGAAAATACTTTTACTTGATGTCCGTTCTCAATCATTTTTTTTGCAATATGATAAGATCGAATTCCTCCTCCTTCTGCTGGTGTTTTAAAATATTGATGTAGGTAGATTATTTTCACTTAGCAATATTAATAAAGGAGAAGCAGAAAACTAAATAATTTGTAAAATGAAACTTACCACAAATTCAATCGTACAATACTTTTGTGTTAATTTGTCTTTTATATATAAAACTTTAATCAAGTTATGGCTTTTAATGATTTTCTGCGTAAACACACTATTAAGTTCAATATTTCTCTAATTTTAGGTATTTTAAGTGTTTTACTTATAGTATTATTAGTACTTTATTCAGTATTAAAGCTTAGAGATGAGGAAATTTCGTCTGCTCAACAAAATGCAATAGCTTTTACAAGTTCTTTTTCTGGTGAAATAAAATCAGAATTAGACGTATCTGTAATTACTGCAGAAAATTTTGCAGAAACTTTTGAATCTGTAAAAGACCCCAATGCTCAAGCTAAATTGAGTAGAGATCAATCGAATGCCATGTTAAAACAAACTTTGGTTTCTAGAAAAACATTACTTGGGGTTTGGACATGTTGGGAACCTTCTCCTAGTGGTTTTGACTATTACGATTCTTCTTATGCGGGCTTTGAAGGTCATGATTCAACAGGTAGATACATCCCGTATTTTACTAGAGATGAGCAAGGAAATATTTCATTAACACCTCTTACTGGCTACGATTTACCTGAGGCAACATGGTACAATGTACCCAAAGAAACTCAAAAATCGTCTTTATTTACAATGAAATACGAAGGTCATTTAATTTTTTCAACTTCTGTTCCTATTGTGTATAACAGTAAATTTTATGGGGTTGCGGGTGTGGATATTGACTTAAATTTTCTTCAAAAATTGATAGACAAAACCACAAAAAACAATTTTAATGGTAAAGCTACATTCACAATTATTACCAATGAAGATAAAATTGCTGCCCAAAGTGGTAATAAATCTTTGCAAGATATGCCCATTAAAGGTCATTTAAACAACATTGATAAATTAAAAGAAGGCTTGAATAAAAATGACTTTTTTGTAATGAATGACACTTTATATGCTTTTGCTCCTTTAATTTTAGGTAAAGACAAAGCAAACTGGCAAGTATTGATGAGAATTCCTACCAAAGTAATTACCATGGAAGCCACTTGGCAGTTGATTATTTTTACATTTTTAGGCATTATATTTATTTTTATTCAATTAATTGTGGGTAGATTAATTGTAAACAAACTTATTTCACCAATTACTTCCATTACATTAGCAGCTGAAAATTTATCTGTTGGTGATTCTAAAATACTAGAATTAGAAGTAACTAGTTTGGAGATTGGCAAACTTGGATCTGCATTTGAAAAATTAGCAACTTCTCAAAAAAATATCACAGATGTTTGTGTATCAATTTCTCAAGGAGATTTTACCAAACAAGCTGTTGTAAAAAGCGAATACGACGATTTGAGCAAGGCTGTAAATAAAATGATTGACAACTTAAAAACAGCAGCCATAGAAGATGCAAAACGTAACTGGACTACTGAAGGAATTGCCAAATTTGCTGATTTACTTCGTTTAAATATTCCGCTAAAAGAATTGACTTATGAAGTAATAAGTGAGTTAATTAAGTACATTGGTGCTAATCAAGGTGGGATTTTCTTAGTAGAAGAGGAACCAGAATTACACTTAGAACTTTCTGCTTGTTATGCTTATGACAGACGAAAATACATCACTAAAAAAGTAGGTGTGGGAGAAGGCTTAGTTGGTCAATGTATTTTAGAAGGCAGCACCATTTATATCACAGAAGTACCTCAAAACTACATTCAAATCACCTCTGGTGTGGGGCATGCAAGACCAAACTGTGTTTTAATTGTGCCTTTAAAAGTAAATGATAAAATAGAAGGTGTAATAGAAATTGCATCATTTAAGAAATTTGAGAAACACGAAATTGCATTTATTGAAAAAGTGGCTGAAAGCACCACTGCTACGCTATCTAATTCTAAAATAAATCAAAAAACTTCTATTTTATTGGCAAGTTCAAAAGAACAAGCAGAAATAATGAGAGCTCAAGAAGAAGAAATGAGACAAAATTTAGAAGAAATGTTAGCTACTCAAGAAGAGGCTTCTAGAAAAGAAATCCATTATGAAGAAACCATTGAAAGACTTCAACATGAAGTAATGGAATTGAAAAATAAATTACAAAATAGCTAATATTCAAACCCTTATAAAACAAAAGAGCTGACATTGCTGTCAGCTCTTTTGTTTATATACGTTACCAATTTTTCCAAGGAGGCGTTCCAGAATCCCAAAGTTCATCAAGTTTGGTTTTATCTCTTAGTGTATCCATACACTGCCAAAAACCATCATGTTTATACGCTTTTAAATTCCCTTCAGAGGCAAGTTTCTCAAGTGGCTCTCTTTCAAAAATGGTATTGTCACCGTCAATATAATTAATTACTTCAGGCTGACACACAAAAAAGCCACCATTGATCCAAGCATTATCACCTTTTGGTTTTTCAAGAAAAGAATTAATAGTTTGATTATTATCAATTCCCAAAGCACCAAATCTTCCTTCGGGTTGAATAGCGGTCATAGTTAACAATTTGCCGTGATTTTGGTGAAACTTTACAGTTTCTGCAATATTTACATCACATACTCCATCACCATAAGTAAGCAAAAAGGGCTCATTGTTAATATATTTTGCCGCTCTTTTTATTCTACCTCCTGTTAAAGTATTTAATCCAGTATCAATCAAAGTCACTTTCCAAGGTTCAGAAGAATTGTTATGCACTTCTATTTGATTATTTTTTATATCAATTGTAATATCACTTTGATGTAAAAAATAATTGGCAAAATATTCTTTAATCACATAACTTTTATAACCCAATAATATCACAAAATCATTAAATCCATATTCTGAATACGATTTCATGATATGCCACAAAATAGGCTTCCCCCCTATTTCAACCATTGGTTTGGGCTTAATATCAGTTACTTCACTAAGTCTAGTGCCGAAACCTCCTGCTAAAATTAATACTTTCATACTTTGAGTGTTGGGTGTTGAGTTTTAAGTGTTGAATAATATACTAAACATTCAACACTTAAAACTCAACACTATTTTAGGTTTTCTGTTTCTTTTTCTTTGCTGCTGGGAATAAAATATTATTCAAAATCAATCTAAAGCCGGGAGAATTGGGATGCAAATTCAAATCAGTGGGTTCTTCTCCCACATAATGTTCGTAATCTTCAGGGTCGTGACCACCAAAAAAAGTAAAAAAACCTTTTCCTTGGGTACCATGAATATATTTTGCTTCATTTATAGATGCATTTTCACCCATAATTACCACTTCCTGCTTTATTAATCTCTTTTTAAAGGAAGTTGTTTGCCCCATAAAACCTTTTATTACAGACGTGTGATTTTGGGTGAGCATAGATGGAATTGGATCCCATTTAGCTGAAAATTTGAAAAGATTAAAATAATCATTTTCTTCATTTAAACCTCTCTCTATCTTGTTATTATCAATATTTGAAAATTCGTATTCAAACGGATTTCTAACTAGATTAAAGTTTTGAAAAGCAAAGGTTGAGTTAAAATTTAGTTTTTGTTGACAATTAGGATCAGCAGGGTCGTGGTCAAACATTTGTTCACAAATATCAGTACCTTCTGCCGACAAAGCAATATCATAAGTATCAGTTGCAGAGCACATAGCAAACAAAAAACCACCTCCCACAACAAATTCTCTGATCTTATTTACTGTAGCCAATTTCAATTGAGATACTTTTTTAAATCCATGTTTTCTGGCCGATTCTTCGTACGATTGTTGCTGTGCTTGGTACCATTCTGTTTGTCCATAAGAAGAATAAAACTTACCATATTGACCTGTAAAATCCTCATGATGAAGATGTAACCAATCATATTTAGGTAATTCATTGTACATTACTTCATCATCAAAAATTACAGTATAGGGTATTTCTGCATAGGTCAAAACCATTGTTACAGCATCATCCCAAGGTTGCTTGGTTTTAGGGGAATAAACGGCAATTTTAGGGGCTTTTTCTAACTTTACAGCATCCATATTGGCATCAGGCGAAGCTATAGAAACTAAAATATCATTGGCAGCTGTGTTAGAAATTACTTCATAACCAACGCCCCTAGTAACCAACTCTGATTCAATTGCACTACTTTGAGCTGTTAAAAACGCTCCTCCCCTATAATTGAGCAACCAATTTACTTCTCTCCCTTGATTTATAATCCAATATGCAATTCCATAAGCTTTGAGATGATTTTTTTGCCCCCCATCCATAGGAATTAACAAATGTCCTGCAAACAAATTTGAGGTGTAGATTACTAAAAATAAGACAGTTATGTATTTACAAATGGTACATTTCATAGAATTGTAAATATAGTTAACAAAATTAATATTCACTATTTTTTTAAAAAAAGTAAATCTTGTTTGTGTTTTAATAGAATATTGTGGATTTTTGTTAATTAAGTGAATTATCTAGAAAACTAATATGGTAAAATATATTTCAATGTTGACTGTTGCACTAGGTGTTTTGTTCAAAACGCAAGCAGCTGTACTCACATTGTCAGGGGTGTATCAAGGAAAAAATCCTGTAGTGCAAAACCCTCCTGTATCTGCAACAGAATTTTGTACACAAGAAGTTTATGTAAACGAAACATTGGTAATGTCTCATTTGCACGCCACAATGTATGAAATAGATTTGACTCACTTAAAAATGGACGAACCTGTTACCATTAAAATAGTTCATAAAGACGATTGTACACCTAAAATAATGAATCCTCAGGTGCTACGAGTAAATAGTTTATTTCAATTCACTGCTTTTTTAATTGATGAAAGAAAAATGACTTGGGCTACCAAAGGAGAACATCCAGGGGGTAAAATGTTTGTGGAGCAATTTGTAAATAACCAATGGGTGGTTGTAAAAGAAATTGTAGGCCATGGTTCTATAACTTTAAATAATTATTCAGCAGAAGAATCTCACTTTTCTGGTGTGAATAAGTATAGAATTAAGTTTTTAGGAAAAGATGGAATTGTATCTTATTCTCAACCAAAAGAATATACTTCAAACAAACAACCTGTTCAATTTGCTCCAAAAAGGGTAATAACTGTAGTAAACTTATCTCGTAGTGTGCCCTGGGAAGTGATGGATAGTTTTGGAAACATGATAAGAAAAGGAAATGGTCACACCATTGATATGCATGATTTAAAAGAAGGCGTTTATTATCTCAATTTTGACAATAGGACAGAGAAAGTATTAAAAAAATAAAAAAAGCCTCGCAATGCGAGGCTTTTTTGTAGCATACCATTCATTTTAAAAGAATTACAAATATGATTTCAACCAATCAAGACCCTTATGCCTCATTAAAAATTAAAGAATTTAGTTTTTTCTTGGTTGCAAGGTTTTGCATGGTAGTAGCATTTCAAATTCAAGCGGTTGCAGTAGCTTGGCAAGTATTTGAGCTTACACATTTATATTCTTCATTAGGAAATATTGGCTTAGCAGAAGCCGTTTCATCTATAAGTGTAGCACTTTACGCAGGTCATTTAGCAGATATTTTCAATCGAAAAAAAATCATAACATTCTGCATTTTTGGTTTACTTATTTGTTCTGGTATTTTAATATTGAGCAATTTATTAATACATCCAAATGCCACAGAATTAAAAGTTTACACATTATATGGTGCCATTTTTTTAAGTGGTTTTGCCAGAGGTTTTGCTGGTCCAGCACTTTTTGCATTAATGCCACAGTTATTACCAGATAAAAGTTATTATGCCAATGCGGTATCATGGAACAGTAGTTTTTGGCAAACAGCTTCAGTACTTGGTCCTGCAATAGGTGGTTTTTTATATGCTTATACAGGCCCCACAATTTCATATTTAGTCGTGTTCTCATTATTAGTCATTTCATTTATTTTTATGTTACTTGTAAAAAGCAGAGCCGTAATTCCACAAAAAACTGTTCAAAAATTAAGCGAGAGCATTAGCACTGGCATCTCATTTATATTTTCAAACCCAATTATACTTGCGGCAATTTCCTTGGATATGTTTGCAGTTTTATTTGGTGGTGCAGTTGCGTTATTACCTGCATTTGCGGAAGAAATTCTAAAAGTAGGCCCAGAAGGATTGGGATGGTTAAAAGCAGCCCAACCAATTGGGGCTGTTACAGTGGCATTATTTGTAACTTATTTTCCATTAAAAAATGGTGCCGGCAAAAAACTCCTGTTTGCCATCACAGGATTTGGACTTTGTATGATTGCATTTGCTATTTCAAAATCATATTATATCTCATTGTTTATCTTGTTTTTAAGTGGGATGTTTGACAGCGTGAGTGTAATAGTTCGCTCTTCACTTTTGCAATTAAAAACTCCCGAAAACATGAAAGGAAGAGTAGCCTCTGTGAATAATATTTTTGTGGGCTCATCAAATGAAATAGGCGCTGCAGAATCTGGGTATGCGGCACAATGGCTTGGTTTAGTGCCATCAGTGATAATGGGTGGATGCGTTACACTATTAGTTGTACTGGTTACTTCCATTTTTGCAAAAGATTTAAGAAAATTAAATCTCAATCATCAAATTGAATAAAAAATACTTTTCAATAGCTTCAAAATCTGAAGGAATTTACAAAGAAAAAGGAAGCAAATTTATAGCATTTGCATATCCTGTAGAAACTGAGGAAGATATAAAAATAGAGTTAGATTTGCTCAAAAAGGAATATTTTGACGCACGCCATATTTGCTATGCTTATAGATTAGGTGAAAATGGCGAAAAATTCAGAGCAAACGACGACGGAGAACCCAATCATTCCGCAGGGACACCCATTTTAAATCAACTAAAATCACTAGAATTGAGTGATGTTTTAGTAGCAGTAGTTCGGTATTTTGGTGGCACAAAGCTTGGTGTAAGTGGATTAATCACTGCCTATAAACTTTCTACTCAAGAAGCACTCAAACAAGCAGTTGTAGTAGAGAAAATTCCAACTACAAAAATTGAAATCACTTTTGAGTACGCTGATTTGAATGAAGCCATGAAACTAGTTAAAAAATATGATGGCAAAATTTTAAACCAAACTTATGACAATTCCAAAAGTAGTATTGAATTACAAATACCTTCAGAATTCAATACAATATTAAAAAATGATATAGTTCAACTTTCTCATTTAGGAGTGAGAATTGATATCATTTAATACAAGAAATAATATGTATTAAATTACTTTCCCAATCAAATCAAATTCCTCAGAATCTTCTACCAACACATTTGCAAAATCTCCTTGACGAACAAAATTTGAGCTAGCATCTACTAAAACTTCATTATCTACTTCTGGCGAATCAAACTCTGTTCTACCAATAAAATAGCCACCTTCTTTTCTATCAAACAGTACTTTATAAGTATTTCCTATTTTAGCTTGGTTCAATTCTAACGAAATACCTGCCTGTAAATCCATTATTTCCTGCTGACGATTTTGTTTTATTTTGGCAGAAATTTTATCCTCCATGGAATATGAATGTGTTTGATCTTCGTGTGAATAGGTAAATACTCCCAATCTTTCAAACCTCATTTTCTCCACAAATTCAAGCATTTCTTGATGATCTTTTTTAGTCTCACCAGGATGACCAGTAATCAAAGTTGTTCTTAAAGCTATGTTAGGAACTTTTGCACGAATAGTTTGTATTAATTCTTCCGTTTTATCTCTCGTAATACCTCTTCTCATAATTTTCAACATTTCTGTTGAAGCATGTTGCAAAGGCATATCTAAATAATTACAAATATTAGGTCTTTCTGCAATTACATCTAAAATATCCATCGGAAAACCAGCAGGATACAAATATTGCAATCTAATCCAATCTAATCCTTCAATATCCGAAAGCTTTTTTAATAAATCAGCTAAAGTTCTTTTGCCATAAATATCTATCCCATAATAAGTTAAATCTTGAGCAATCAAAATCAACTCTTTAGTACCATTTTTAACCAAATTCTTAGCAGATAAAATCAGTTCTTCTTCTGGTTTTGAAATATGCTTACCCCTCATTACAGGGATAGCACAAAAAGAACAAGGTCTATCACACCCTTCAGCAATCTTAAAATAGGCATAATGAGTAGGAGTAGTAATCATCCTCTCTCCCACCAATTCATGTTTATAATCAGCTTTAAACTTCTTTAAAATATTAGGCAAATCTCTAGTCCCAAAAAATGCATCCACTAAAGGTATCTCAGTTTGCAAATCATCTTTATACCTTTCAGATAAACAACCTGTTACATATAACTTATCAATCAATCCTTCTTCTTTGGCTTGGGCATATTGTAAAATTGTATCAATCGACTCTTGCTTTGCATTGTCAATAAATCCACAAGTATTCACAATCACAACATTTGCAGTATCGTCTTCTGCTTCGTGCGTAACATCAATATTATTTCCCCTTAATTGTGTCATTAAATCCTCAGAATCAACTAAGTTTTTACTACACCCAAGTGTAACAATATTTACTTTGGTTTTTTTATTTCCTTTTGCTTTCAAGATAAATACAATTATTTTTTAAACAATGATTCAACAAATGCTTTCTTATTAAATACCTGCAAATCAGCGATTTTTTCACCAACTCCAATATATTTTACAGGAATTTTAAACTGATCAGAAATTCCAATTACAACACCACCTTTTGCAGTACCATCAAGCTTGGTAATTGCCAAACTTGTTACATTAGTGGCTTTTGTAAATTCTTGAGCCTGTAAAAATGCGTTCTGACCAGTACTTCCATCCAAAACTAACATCACTTCATGTGGACAATCTGGTATAAATTTTTGCATTACCCTTTTAATTTTGGATAATTCATTCATCAAATTTACCTTATTATGCAATCTACCTGCTGTATCAATAATTACTAAATCAGCTTTCATTTCTACACCCTTTTTCACAGCATCAAATGCAACAGATGCAGGGTCAGTATTCATTCCATGGTCAATAACAGGCACACCAACTCTTTCTCCCCAAATTTTAATTTGATCCACTGCTCCTGCCCTAAATGTATCTGCTGCCCCTAATACTACTTTATATCCCTTTTGATGAAACTGAGAAGCCAATTTACCTATAGTAGTAGTTTTACCCACACCATTTACACCCACTACCATCAATACATAAGGAATATCTTGTTTAGGCAATACAAAATCCTCAATATCAGCTGTATTATTTTCAGATAATAAAAATTCAATCTCCTCTCTTAAAATAGAATCAAGTTCAGATGTACTTAAAAATTTATCTCTTTTTACTCTCTCTTGAATGCGAGAAATAATCTTTAAAGTTGTTTCAACCCCCACATCAGAACCAATCAAAATTTCTTCTAAATCATCTAATACATCATCATCAACTGTTGATTTACCAACAATAGATTTGCTTAATTTAGTAAAAAAATTGTCTTTTGTTTTTTCTAAACCTTTGTCCAAAGATTCCTTTTTTTCATTAGAAAAAAAATCAAAAAAGCCCATATAGATAAATTTAGAGGTATAATAACACGAAAAAGTCCCGACAATATGTCAGGACTTTTTCATAAATCAATTGTGGAATATATTATGCTTTTAAAGCTTCTTGAACCGTATCCAAAGGAACGATTTCTTCTTTAAACGTATAAGCTCCAGTTTTAGGAGATTTTACAGTTTTAATCACTTTAGCGTATGCTTTACTACTATCAGTAGATTTCAGCGTTGCAACTACTTTCTTTGCCATTTCTTATATAAAATTACTTAATCTCTTTGTGTAATGTATATTTTTTCAAGATAGGATTGTATTTTCTCAACTCCATTCTTGCTGTGGTATTTTTACGATTTTTAACCGTAATATAACGTGACATACCAGGTAAACCTGAATTTTTGTGTTCAGTACATTCTAAAATTACTTGAACTCTATTGCCTTTACTTTTCTTAGCCATTTCTTTAAATACTTAAAATAGTACAAATTATATTTTACCAGTAAATAAACCTCTAGATTTAGAATCTTTAATTACAGCTGCAAGACCATTTTTAGAAATAGTTCTTAAAACCTGAGCAGATACTTTTAAAGTAACCCAACGATTTTCTTCTTGTAGAAACAAACGTTTAGTATGCAAATTTGGAAAAAACTTTCTTTTAGTTTTATTATTTGCATGAGATACGTTGAAACCAACTTGGGTTCTTTTACCCGTTAATTCACAAACTTTTGCCATTTTATTTAAGGTATATTTTATGAAATTTCATTATCACAACAAAATTTCTAATGATACAATCTATTATTAATTTTAGAAATAAAAAGACCTCAAAATGAGGCCTCATTCTATTAACTAATTAGTGATCCCGTCTGGATTCGAACCAGAGACCTACTGCTTAGAAGGCAGTTGCTCTATCCAGCTGAGCTACGAGACCGTAAATTGGATTGCAAAGGTAACACAAATTTTACACTTAACAAATATTTTCCAAAAAAATATATTAATTTTCTATATTACTTTTATTTTGCTTGTAGTGTTTTTTATACATAAAATAAACACCTGCAAAAAGCAAATAAGGAATCACCATCAAATACAATACTCCAGCATTAATACCTGCTCCAATATTCTGAACTTCTTCTTTTTGATTACTTATTACAGAAGCTTTACACATTGCGCATTGAGCAACAGTATAACTCACATTGGTAACAAAAAAAACAATAAAGGCTATAAATTTAATTTTAAGCATAATAAGGAGAAATTAATAAATATACTAAAACACCCGTAACTGCTACATATAACCACACTGGAAATGAGAACTTAACAATATTTTTATGCTTCACAATTTGATTGGTTACACCAAAATAAATTGAAAACAAAACCAAAGGTACAACTATAATTGCAAGAAGAATATGGGTAATCAATAAAAAATAATAAATATACTTGATTAAACCTTCACCGCCAAAATGGGTAGAAGGCACCTGAAAATGGTACAAAACATAAGAAACTAAAAATATAGAAGACAATGTAAATGCCACAAACATAGAAACTCTGTGGGCAAAAATATTATTGTTTTTAACAAAATAAAAACCTGTTATCAACGCAAGTGAGGTAGAAAAATTTAGAACACCATTCAAATGAGGCAAAAAAGTTAAATCTAGATTACCTAATTTCCCACTTTGTGGTAAAAAAAGTAATACAGCAACCACTAATGGAATAGCTACTGAAAGAACACCAATTACAACTGCAGGGGTTTTAGAATTATTCATACTCTTTCTTTAAAATTTTAATCTCTGTAATTAATCTATCAACATCCTTTTGTTCAGTACCATTGTAAATCCCTCTAATAACTCCTATTTTATCAATCAATAAAAACTTATCACTGTGAATAAATTCACCCACATTTGCTGTATCTTCAAGAGCATTCATTTTAAAACCTTCTTTTGCTAAATTATACAAATATACTTTAGGTCCGGTTAACAAATTCCAAACTTTACTATTTACTCTATTTTAAAGTTTGGAATTTGTTAACCGGACCTAAAGTAT
>Ga0214921_10004975_pt1 | contig 19102 bp, 17 predicted proteins | sample LL1505_MetaG_FD_177992 | JGI IMG/M metagenome (GOLD analysis project Ga0214921, IMG submission 177992) | Freshwater microbial communities from Lake Lanier, Atlanta, Georgia, United States - LL-1505 | ecosystem: Environmental > Aquatic > Freshwater > Lake | place: USA: Georgia | collected... | reverse complement strand
TGCAAAACAAGGTGCTCAAATTATTTGTTTGCAAGAATTGTATACATCACTGTATTTCTGTGATGTAGAAGCGTATGAAAATTTTAAATTAGCTGAACCAATTCCTGGTAAAACAACTGATGAATTGTCTTTGTTGTCAAAGGAATTAAATGTTGTGATCATTGCATCCATATTCGAAAAAAGAACAGAAGGCTTGTATCATAACACCACTGCGGTATTGGATGCAGATGGAACCTATTTAGGTAAGTATCGTAAAATGCATATTCCTGATGATCCTGCTTACTATGAAAAATTTTATTTTACGCCTGGCGATTTAGGGTACAAGGTTTTCAAAACTAAATTTGCTACTATTGGTGTTTTGATCTGTTGGGATCAATGGTATCCAGAAGCTGCAAGAATTACATGTTTAATGGGAGCCGAAATGTTATTTTACCCAACTGCAATTGGATGGGCAACAGCACAAGACGAAGCAACTAATACAGAACAATTCAATGCATGGCAAACCATTCAAAGAAGTCATGCTGTCGCCAACGGCGTTCCGGTGATTAGTGTGAATCGCGTTGGATTAGAACAAGATGGACTGATGCAATTTTGGGGTGGAAGTTTTGTAAGTAATCCATTCGGAACTTTATTGTACAAAGCTTCTCATGATCAAGAAGAAATTGCAGTAGTCGATATTGATACAGATAAATCGGATAGCTATAGAACCCATTGGCCGTTCTTACGTGATCGCAGAATCGATTCTTATGAACCCATCACAAAAAGATATCTAGACGATGAGCAATAGTACCCATCAACAAATACAAGAAGTAATATTGAATGGAGCAACCCCAAAATCCTTAGGTTATACTTTCCCAGCAGAGTTTGCAAAACAAGATGCTACTTGGTTAAGTTGGCCACATAAAGAGGCAAGCTGGCCGGGAAAACTAAATAGTATTTTTCCATCTTATATTGAATTCATCAAGATCTTAACCTTGTCACAAAGGGTTTGTATCAATGTGGTGGATACTGCAATGCAAGCCACTGCAATAAAGATGATGGAAGCTTTGAGAGTAGATTTAACGAAGGTTCAATTTTATATACACCCAACCAATGATGCTTGGTGTAGAGATCATGGACCTAGTTTTTTAATTGGCAATAATCCAGCTGCGCCTAAAGCAATTGTGGATTGGAATATCAATGCATGGGGAGGAAAATACCCACCTTATGATTTAGATGATGTCATTCCAACTAGAATTGCGGAAGCATTGAATTTGCCAGTGTTTTATCCAAATATTATAATGGAAGGAGGGTCGGTTGATTTTAATGGTGCTGGTACTGTGATGACTTCTAAATGTTGTTTGTTAAATGAAAATAGAAATCCGAATTTAAATCAAACACAAATCGAAAAATACCTTTGTGATTACTATGGTGTAGAACAAGTGTTATGGGTATCTGAAGGTATTGTTGGCGATGATACGGATGGACATATAGACGACACCGTTCGTTTTGTAAATGAAGATACAGTGGTAACTGTTGTTGAAGCGAATAAGGCATCCGAAAATTACACTTTGTTACAAGATAATTTAAAAGAGTTACAACAAATGCGATTAAGCAATGGTAAACAATTAAACATTGTTGAATTGCCAATGCCAGCAGACGTGATTTACGAAGACCAGTTCCTGCCTGCTTCTTATGCTAATTTTTATATAAGCAATGCCCATGTGGTGGTGCCAATTTTTCGTTGTGACAGGGATGATAAAGCTATGCAAATCATTCAGGATTGTTTTCCAACAAGAACTGTTGTGGGTATTGATTCAACCGATATTATTTGGGGATTAGGTAGTTTCCATTGCTTAAGTCAACAAGAACCTTCAATTAAATAAGGAGCTATTCATATTCTATTCTTAAAAATTTTCAATGAAGATGATGCGTTTAAAATATTTTACTTTCTTGATGCTATGTATTTTGATTTATGCCTGTAGCAGTTTCCCATATACAAAAACGAATCGTCAATATATAGGACAAGCAAAATTATTATCTAAAAAATTAGCATTGTCACCTGTTAAACAATCAGATAATGAATTGCCGCTTGCAGAAAAATGGGTAGGCACAACCAATTTTGATTTACGCAAACCAAATTTTGTAGTCATCCATCATACTGCTCAGAATTCGTGTGAGCAAACCTTGAAAACTTTTACATTAGAACGAACAAAAGTGAGTGCACACTATGTGATTTGTAAAGATGGTACCGTGCACCATATGCTGAATGATTATATGAGGGCTTGGCATGGAGGCGTAGGAAGCTGGGGAAATAATACGGATCTTAATTCAAGTTCGATAGGAATTGAATTAGATAACAATGGGTTTGAGCCTTTTGAACAAGCGCAGATCAATAGCCTTTTAGAATTACTAGCACAACTAAAAAATAAATACCAAATTCCAGTAGACCATTTTATTGGACATAGTGATATTGCACCAAGACGTAAAGTAGATCCAAATATTCATTTCCCTTGGAAAACCTTAGCTAATTTGGGCTATGGTATTTGGTTTGAACCAGATCCAAAAATTCAACTTAAGTCTGGTTTAACAATAAAACAAGCATTGAGTATAGTTGGGTATGAGACTAAAGACAGCATCGCTGCGATACTCGCATTTAAGCGTCATTATAGACAAGACAGCTCACGTTTAATGAATCAAGCAGATAGTTCGGTTTTGTCTCAACTAATTCAAGCAAAACTTTCAAATTAATCTGAAATAGGTCGTTCATTTTAAAGCATTTATTTTAAGAATTAGGATTATAAAAAATGTTTTAAAATATTTTGCTTGCTAACAATTGTTAGTGTAATTTTGAGCAAATATTTTACTATGGATTTAAGTTTATCAGAAGAGCAGTTAATGATTCAAAAAGCGGCTCGTGAGTTTGCACAACAACAATGTTTGCCTGGTGTAATCGAAAGAGACGAGCACCAAAAAGTGCCAAAAGAACAATTATTACAATTAGCCGACCTAGGATTCATGGGAATTATGACACCTACGGAATATGGTGGTGCTGGAATGGATACTATAAGCTATGTTTTAGCAATGGAAGAAATAAGTAAAGTAGATTCAAGTGTGAGTGTAAGTGTGAGTGTCAATAATAGTTTAGTGTGTTGGGGGTTAGAAAAATATGGCAATGAAGCTCAAAAGCAAAAATATTTGACACCTTTAGCGCAAGGGAAAAAAGATGGTGCATTATACTTAGGTGCTTTTTTATTAAGTGAACCAGAAGCAGGTAGTGATGCCACGCATCAGCATACAAGTGCAATTGATAAAGGAGACCATTATGTGTTGAATGGTGTAAAAAACTGGATCACCAATGGTTCTACAGCATCTGTATATTTAGTGATGGCTCAAACAGATGCTTCAAAAGGATCTAGAGGGATCAATGCATTCATCGTTGAAAAAAATACACCTGGTATTACGGTAGGCCCTAAAGAAAATAAAATGGGTATTCGCGGAAGTGATACACATTCTATTTCATTCATGGATGTAATTGTTCCAAAAGAAAATAGAATAGGAGATGATGGCTTTGGTTTTAATTTTGCAATGAAAACTTTGAACGGAGGTCGTATTGGTATTGCAGCACAAGCTTTGGGTATTGCAAGTGGTGCGTATGAATTGGCATTGGCTTATAGTAAAGAAAGAAAATCTTTTGGCAAACCAATTCATGAACACCAAGCGATTCAATTTAAATTAGCAGAAATGGCGACTCGTATTGAGACCGCTAGACTATTATGTTATAAAGCAGCATGGGAGAAAGACAACCATATGGATTATGTGATGAGTGCTGCTATGGCTAAATTACATGCAAGTGATACGGCAATGTGGGTGACTACAGAAGCTGTTCAAGTACATGGTGGATATGGATTTGTGAAAGAGTTTCACGTGGAGCGCTTAATGCGTGATGCAAAAATCACACAAATTTATGAAGGCACTTCTGAGATTCAGAAAATGGTGATTGGACGATCTATCACTAGATAATGGATTGCTATTTTGGTTTGTTCTGACTACCTTTGTAGCCTATGCCAGTTAATATTGCCGCTTATCAATCTATCCATGCTTCATTAGTAGACCAAGGTGTCACGCTGATAGCAGTGAGTAAAACGAAGCCTAAAGAGGAGCTAATGGAACTATATACATTAGGTCATCGAGCTTTCGGAGAGAATTATGTGCAAGAGTTGGTAGACAAAGAAGCTGCATTACCAAAAGATATTCAATGGCATTTTATTGGGCATCTACAATCCAATAAAGTCAAATACATTGCCCCATTTGTGTTTATGATTCATGGGGTTGATTCTGAAAAGTTATTACAAGAAATCAATAAGCAAGCTATAAAGCAAAATAGGGTCATTGATTGTTTATTACAAATGCATATTGCCACAGAAGAAACAAAGTTTGGATTCGATGCTCCTGCATTACATGAATTATTAATGAGTGGTAGAATGAATGGCTATTCTAATATTCGAATTAGAGGATTGATGGGTATGGCTAGTTTTTCTGAAGACCAAGCATTATTGAGTCAAGAGTTTTCTACACTAAAATCCAATTTTGACAAAGCCAAACAAGCGTTCCCAGATGGATCATTTGATACATTGAGCATGGGTATGAGTTCAGACTATGCTTTAGCCATCACTAAGGGTAGTAATATGGTAAGAATTGGTAGCTTACTTTTTGGTGCAAGAAATTATCCAGCAGCTAAATAATTTAAATAGTCAATTGATTAGATGATTGAATAAAAAAAGAGGCTCATTGAGCCTCTTTTTTTATGGTAATTAAATAGCTATAAACTATTATAAATGAATATATTATTTTGTTTTTGAATGGTCAAAAACCAATTGACAGAATGCTTTCACCCCAACAATAAATCCAGACTCATCTAAATAAAAATCTGGTGTATGGTGAGGGCCTGCTTTACTTGGATCTGTTCCTTTAGGTAAAGCACCTAAGTTGAAAAAGAAGCTTGGCGCTTTTTCTCCAAAGAATGAAAAATCTTCTGCTCCAGTCACCCAAGTGGATTCTGATACATTTTCTGCTCCAGCTGCTTTTATTAATGCTGGTAAAGTTTTCTTAACCAAATTAGGATCATTGAAAGTCACTAAAGTTTTTGTATCTATCGTTACATCTGCAGTTGCACCAGAACTAGCTGCAATTGTTTTTACAGTATGTTTGATACGTTCATGCACCTCTTTTTGCATTTTACTATCGAGTGTTCGAATAGTGCCAGTCATATCTGCAGTTTCAGGAATGATATTAGAACGAACACCACTATTGATGGTGCCTACCGTAATGACTACAGGCGCTGTCGTTAAATCCATTTGTCTACTTACAATATGTTGTAACCCTTCCACAATTTGTGCAGAAGCCGCAATAGGGTCAACACCACCCCAAGGTTGTGAACCGTGGCTACCTCTACCATTTACTTTAATGGTAAACCAATCAGATGATGCCATGAATGCACCAGCTTTGTATTTTAAGGTACCTACTGGTGTCTGAGAACTAATATGTAAGCCAAATACCGCATCTACTTTTGGGTTGTCTAAAGCGCCTTCTTTAATCATTAAAGGAGCACCACCTTCTTCGTTACCTGGAGCACCTTCTTCGGCTGGTTGAAATAAAAATACAACCGTACCAGGTAGGTCTTTCTGCATGGCGTATAATACTTTAGCAGTGGCCATTAAGATAGAGGTGTGTGAGTCATGTCCGCAAGCATGCATTACAGGTACTTTTTTACCATCGTAATCTGCTGTTACTTTTGAAGCAAAGGGTAGGCTGTTTCTTTCATACACTGGTAATGCATCTATATCTGCTCTTAATGCCACTACAGCACCAGGTTTACCACCTTTTAATACGGCTACAACACCTGTTTTAGCAACAGGGTAACGTACTTCCACACCTGGTAATGTTTTTAAGAAATCAGCGATATATTTACCAGTATTGTATTCTCTATTCGATAATTCTGGATTTTGGTGAAAATGTCTTCTCCATTGAATTAATTCAGGCTCAACTTTTTCTAATAGTTGGGCATAATTTTTTGGAAGCTCTTGTGCCATTGAATTGCCTGCAATCAATAAGCTCATTGCGAATAATAGTTTACGCATTTGTTAAGGTTTGATGAAATAAGTTAGATAATAATTATAAATAAAATGATGAAATAGTTTTATTAAAAAGTTGTATGAAGGATGTTCAATATATTTTTAATCTTGTTTTTGATTAGGCTTGAAATTCTCCAAAAATATTTCTAAGCGTGTCCGAAATTTCACCTAAAGTACACTTTGCTTCTACAGCGGCAATCACTGGTGGCATGATATTTTGTCCTGAGTTTACAGCATCTGCAATTGCTGCCAAGCAGTTTTGCGCAATTGTATTGTCACGATTTGATTTCAATGCTTTAATTTTTTCAATTTGCGCTTGCTGTATACTGGCATCAATTTTAAAAACTGGGATTTTATTTTTTTCATCTGAAATAAATTCATTGACACCTACAATGATCTTTTCTTTTGATTCAATGGCTTTTTGGTATTTGTATGCGCTATCACTAATACGCTGCTGCATCCATCCAGATTCAATGGCTGCAACTGATCCACCCATCTCATCAATTTGCTGAATTAATTCAAGTGCTTTTGATGCAACTTCATCCGTTAAATTTTCTACAAAATAACTACCTGCTAATGGATCTGCAGTTTCTGGAATACCGCTTTCAAAAGCTACAATTTGTTGTGTTCTTAAAGCAATCGTTGCTGCTTGTTCAGTTGGTAATCCTAATGCTTCATCAAATCCATTGGTATGTAAACTCTGTGTGCCACCCATGACTGCTGCAATGGTTTGAATGGTTACCCTTGTAATATTATTGAGTGGTTGTTGTGCAGTTAAAGTCGCTCCGCCTGTTTGTGTATGAAAACGTAACATCATTGCTTTTTCATCTGTGGCACCTAAATCCTTCATCATCTTAGCCCAAATTTTTCTAGCTGCTCTAAACTTTGCTACTTCTTCAAATAAATTATTGTGTGCGTTAAAGAAAAAGGAAAGTCTCTTTCCAAAGACATTGATATCTAATCCTTTTGCTAAAGCAGCTTCTACATAGGCTTTACCATTACTTAAGGTAAATGCAATTTCTTGCACAGCGGTACTTCCTGCTTCACGAATATGGTATCCAGAAATTGAAATGCTATTCCATTTTGGTAAATCTGAACTACACCATTCAAAAATATCTGTAATAATACGCATGGAATGTCTAGGCGGATAAATATAAGTACCTCTCGCTGCATATTCTTTTAAGATATCATTTTGGATAGTGCCTGATAGTTGCTTTAAATCGATCCCTCTTTTTTTAGCGACAGCTACATACAATGCCAATAGAATAAAGGAAGTGGCATTGATGGTCATGGAAGTGCTGATTTTATCTAATGGAATGCCATCAAATAAAATTTCCATATCTTCTATAGAACAAATTGAAACGCCTACTTTACCAACTTCTCCGTCTGCCAAAGGATGGTCTGCGTCATAGCCAATTTGAGTCGGAAGGTCAAAAGCCACACTCAAGCCCATCACACCTTGTGATAAAAGATAATGGTAACGTCGGTTGCTTTCCTGCGCAGTAGAAAAACCAGCATACTGACGCATCGTCCATAATTTTCCTCGATACATATCCTTTTGTACACCTCTAATATAAGGGTAGGTGCCTGGATCTGGAATTGCCTTTGCAGTATCTGGAAGATCTAATGGAGTATAGATCTGCTTAATCTCTATCCCACTATCCGTATGCTTCTTGTTTAATTCCATAGTTCAAATTACGAATATTTGCTTGTTTTAAGACCGAATAATTTTCCTTTTTCGATAAATTTCAATCAAAACAATCCCTAGATAAGTGTTAATTTTGCATTGTAGTCTGTAGTTCAAATTTTCATTGTTACAAACTATATAAAATATAATTTTTTATGTCTACAATTACCGATACATCCTTGGCACCAGTCAGTTTTACAGCTGGGGCTATCGAAGAAATTCAGCGTTTAATGAATGCCCCTGATTTTGACCAACAACAAAGGCTAAGAGTGGGCGTAAAAGGGGGTGGATGCAGTGGGATGACCTATGTACTAGGTTTTGATGTCACGACCGATAAAGACCTTTTATTTACGATCGAAGGGATCCCTTGCTGTATTGAAACCTCCCATCAGATTTATTTATATGGGATGCAAATAGATTGGCAGGGTGGATTGAATAGCCGTGGATTTACATTTACCAATCCAAATGCTTCGAGTACTTGCGGATGCGGAACTTCATTTGCGGTATAAATTTTAGAATAAATACATCATTCTCGCGCTCTATACCGGCACAAAAAAAGCCCCTCGAATTTCGAGGGGCATTTTTAATATTCAATCAAACAGCTTATGCATTGTTTGCATTATGTTTTTTTGCTTTTGGTTCTGAACCCAATGGCTTATTCTTTGCAAAGTCAACTAATACAGGAGCCGCTACAAAGATAGAGGAGTAGGTACCAGTGATTACACCAATCAACATTGCGAATGCAAAACCTCTTGTCACTTCTCCACCAAAGATGAATAAGATTAAGATGGTTAAGAATACAGTCAATGAAGTCATTACTGTTCTTGATAATGTTTGGTTGATCGCTTTATTAATAATAGTTGCATTGTCTACACCTTTCATTAAATGGCTGTCTTCACGGATACGGTCATATACAATTACTGTATCATTCATAGAGAAACCAATTACCGTTAGGATGGCAGCAATAAAGTGCTGGTCAATCTCTAATGGGAATGGAACAACTTCTCTTAAGAAACTAAATACAATTAAGGTTACAAATACATCGTGTAATAAAGAAAAGATTGTACCTAAAGAATATCTCCAATCACGGAAACGAATAAAGATGTATAAACAAATTGCAATCAATGCAAAAAGAGTTGCCTTAGTTGCACCTGCTTTTAAATCGTCAGAAATAGAAGGCAATACTTTTTGTTGTTGTTGCTTGTACTGCTCGTCAAATTCTTTATAGGTAGTTCCAGCAGGTAATTGCTTTGCTAAACCTTTAAATAATAATGCTTCTACTTCTTGATCTACATTATTTCCTTGATCTTTAATTTTATAAGAAGTTGTGATATTAATTTGGTTTTTTGTATCTACCGTTTTAATGATAGGTGCTTCACCAAATACTAATTTCAAGTCATTTCTTACTTCTTCTATATTAACTGTTTTATCAAATTTCACAGTGAAGCTACGTCCACCAGCAAATTCAACACCTTCGTCAAATCCGTTGAAGAAAGAAGCAATACCACCAATCAATACAACTAAAGATAAGACGTAAGCATACTTTCTGAATTCGATGAATTTGAAATTCGCATTTTTAAATACACCTCTTGAAACCGCAGTGAAATATTGAAAATGTCTATTCTTACTTGTGTAGATATCAGTGATCAATCTAGAAACTAGGATACCACAGAATAATGATAATAAAATACCAATGATCTGTGTAGTAGCAAATCCTAATACAGGACCTAATCCAAAGTAAGCTAAGATGATCGCAGTTAAAAGCGTCGTAACGTGTGCATCCAATACTGGAGACATAGAGCGCTTATATCCATCAGCAACTGCTAATTGGTAGCTCTTTCCTTTCGTTAATTCCTCTTTAATTCTTTCAAATATAATTACGTTCGTATCCACAGCCATACCAATGGTCAATACCAAACCGGCAATACCTGGTGCAGTCAAAGTAAATCCTAATGCACTTAAAATACCAATCGTAAATAATAAGTTTAAAACCAAAGCGATATTCGCAACCCATCCACCTGTGTTAAAGTAAATCAACATCAAGGCGAAAATTACCAAGAACGCAACACCAAATGCCATAGCACCACCTTGAATAGATGCGGCGCCTAATGTTGGACCAACTTGTTGTTCAGCAACAATTTTAGCAGGAGCAGGTAATTTACCACTCTCTAAAATTTGTGCTAAATCTTGAGCAGTTTTTAATGAGTAGTTACCAGATATTTGAGAATTACCTGTAGTGATTGCGTCATTTACATTTGGTGCAGAATAAACGATATTATCTAAGACAATCGCAATTGGCTTGCCTACATTCCTAGATGTCATTTTAGCCCAAATGCTAGTACCAATCTTGTCCATATTCATTTTGATCGCTACTTTACCACGCTCATCAAAATCTTGAGCAGCATTTGCAACATGGTCGCCTTCTAATTCAGCTAAACCATTTTCCAAAGTTTTGATGGCATATAAAGCTAGCACGTCTTTTGCTTTAGGATCTGATTCGTCTGGCTTGCCATACATGAATACCAAGTTTGATGGGAACTTAGATTTCACTTCTGGTAATGCAAGGTATGCATTCAATACAGCTGAATCTTTTTTCAATGTATAACCAATTTCAGCAGGGAAAACGTACTGGCCATTCTTTGCTTGATAAGGTTGTGTAAATTGAACAATTCTTAATAGTGGATTTTTAGCCGCATTTGCTTTTGCTGTATCCACTTTAGCAACCACATTTGAATCAACGATACCTGCATTGCTTAATTCAATGGCTTTATCAGCAGCTAAAATTGCATTTTGGAAATCCTTGTTCTCAAAAGTATACACTTCAAAAAACTGAAGGTTTGCGGTAGATTGTAAATAAGAACGTACACGTTCTTTATCAGAAATACCAGCTAATTCAATATTGATTATCCCTTTGGTAGGATCCGGATTGATAGAAGGAGAAGCTAATCCAAATCGGTCAATACGGGTATTTAAAATTCTGTAAGTATTGTTAAATGCTTGAATAGACTGTTCTTGTAAATAAGCAGTGACAGTGGCGTCTGAGGCATCAAATTTTAATTTACCATTGCTTCTGGTTGCGAATAATGGCGCTAAACTTCCTGTTGGGTTAGCCACTTTATATTCAGCAGTAAATAAACTAATCAAATCAGCATTGCTGTTTGCTTTTTTGTTAACAGCATTCGCCAATGCAGTATTAAATGCTGGTTCTTTAGAGTAGTTCGCCAAAGATTTGATTAGACCATCTAATCCAACTTCCATGGTTACACTCATACCACCTTGTAAATCAAGACCTAACATCAATTCTTTTTCCTTTGCTGCAGCATAAGTAGTTAAGCCAAAGAATAGCTTAGTTTCCTTAGTACTGTCTAATAAGCGCTTGTAATACACTTTTTTAGCATCAGCTACACTGTCATTATATAACAATTGTTGGTCTTTATCACTTGGATAAATTTGTTCTGCTTTAGGGAGTTTATTGACCCAAGCCGTTGCTTTAGCTTCCATTGCCTTTTCATGTGTTCTAACGAACCAAGTAAAAGATAGTTGGTAAAGACAAATTAAAATAAGCGCAAATGTAAAAAAGCGCACTAATCCTTTGAGTTGCATAGTAGTTTGGTTAACTTTTTTTAGTCGGCAAATATAATGGAAACAAGCCTAAAACTTGCCCTATTTGACCATTATTTTGAGGTGATTTCTAGTCGATGCTCATTTCAAAATAGAGGGGAGAATTGGCTGGAATGCTCCCATTTGCATTAGGGCCATATGCCAATGAGGATGGGATAACCATTTTAATTTTTCCTCCTTTACCAATCAACGGCACGGCAATCTGCCATCCAACAATTAAGTCCTTCAAAGGATAGGTAATGGTACCCTTGTCAAATTGGATCCCAGTCATCAATTTTCCTGTGTAAGTCATTGTTAGTGAAGTACATAGATTAGGCTTGGCTGTATCACCAGGTGTTATTATTTGATATAATATGCCACTTGGATGTATTGTATACGTAATGCCATTGTTGTTACAAAATGCAATCATCTGGGCTCTTTGAGTTGCAGAACTGTCATTCTTATAGGTTGCTTTTATATTGCAAGCAGTCGATTGTGGATCATTGTTGTCCGTTTTACTACAAGCCGAAAAAAGGGCTATTCCAGCAATGATTAAAGACAAACTTAAAATGCTTGAGTAAATTGCCTTTAGGGTGTTTTTTGGTGTCGATAGGATCATTAGGATCATTTTTTATTTTTTAAATGCTTGATTTCGTTGAAACGCTGTTCATTCATTTCCCAGGTAAATTGCTGATAAATCCAGCCGAATCCTAAAGAAATGAATACAATGGCTATCAAAATCCAGATAATATTGCCTCTGGAATTGGCCACCATATTGGCTCTTTCATACCAGCCCATTTCGGCAATTAATAAGACCACGATACCCATTAATAAACTGAAACTGAATCCTCTTAAAAAGGGTTTACGTTTATAATTAGGCAAACTGCGTTCCTTTTCCCAATAGGTATAAAATGCGGCTTCGTCTGGGTGAATCATGCACAAATTTATGCATTGAAATCTGTATTCCATTGCTTTAACTATATTTAGTGTACTTTTTTACGAAAATCTAAAAAAATGAAACCCTTCATTCAAAAATTTGGGATCACCATTTACCTACTCATTTTAATGCTCCATTTATTTGCTCAACTACTAGGGTATACAAGTCTTCAATATGGTTCTAAACTAGTTTTATTACCATTTTTGATGTTGTTTTTTTATGTGCAACCATTTTTTGCAACTGCAGCTAAAAGCAAGTACCTCATTTTGTTTGGCTTGTTTGGATCATTTTTAGGGGATACTTTTTTATTGTCAGAGGCTTATTTTATTCCAGGTATGATTGCTTTCATGACGACTCATATTTTTAATATCTTATTTTTTAATTCATTGAAACCAAAAATAGGGGAGTCGAAAACGAAATTGTATGTATTCACTTTAATGTTAGCAGCTTTTTGTGCATTTGTGTATTTCTTTTTGAAGGACGCAATGGGGGCATTGATTTATCCAATTTTAGTCTACATGCTTTTAATTTCTTTTGCTGCAATCTATACGGTTAGGGCATCATTGAATCAACAAGCAACAACGATTGCTAATTTATTTTGGACACCAGGTATGTTATTTTTTATTGCATCAGATGCAGTGCTTGCTTTTAATAAATTTTATTGGTCTACTCAAAGTCCAATAGACAATATTGGTTTAGTGACGATGGCGACTTATGGAATCGCTCAATTATTATTAGTAAAAGGATTTCAATTGTACTTTGCTAAATAAAAAAAGTCCTCCAATTGCTTGGAGGACTTTTTTTATACTTTCAGTAAAAGACTAGTAACCCATTCCACCCATATCAGGAGCACCACCAGCATGTGGAGCAGCTTCTGGTTTTGGTTTGTCAGCAATCACACACTCTGTTGTTAATAACATAGAAGCGATAGAAGCTGCGTTCTCTAAAGCAACTCTTGTTACTTTAGTAGGATCGATTACACCTGCTTTGAATAAGTTTTCGAACACTTCTGTTCTTGCATTGAAACCAAAGTCGTCTTTACCTTCTTTGATTCTTTGAACAACAATAGAACCTTCGATACCACTATTCTTAACAATTTGACGTAGAGGTTCTTCAATTGCACGTCGTACAATTTGAATACCTGTATTCTCATCTTCGTTAGCACCTTTTAACTTTTCTAAACTTGCTACAGCACGAATATATGCAACCCCGCCACCTGGCACGATTCCTTCTTCCACCGCTGCGCGTGTTGCGTGAAGTGCATCGTCTACACGATCCTTCTTTTCTTTCATTTCGGTTTCAGTTGCAGCGCCTACATAAAGTACAGCTACACCACCACTTAATTTAGCTAAACGCTCTTGTAATTTTTCTTTATCATAATCAGATGTGGTATTCTCGATCTGAGCTTTGATTTGGTTTACACGAGATGTGATATCCGCTTTTTTACCTTTACCACCAACAATCACTGTATTGTCTTTGTCGATTGTAATAGATGAAGCTTGACCTAAGTATGATAAGTCAGCGTTCTCTAATTTGAATCCTTGCTCTTCGCTAATTACAGTACCTGCAGTAAGGATAGCGATATCAGTTAACATTTCTTTTCTTCTGTCACCAAAGCCTGGTGCTTTTACAGCAGCTACTTTGATGGTACCACGTAATTTATTCACTACCAAAGTTGCCATTGCTTCGCCTTCTAAATCTTCTGCTATGATCACCAATGGACGACTTGTTTGTGCTACTTTCTCTAAAATATGTAAGATGTCTTTCATTGCTGAAATCTTCTTGTCATAAATTAAGATGTAAGGATTTTGCATTTCAGCTTCCATCTTTTCGCTGTTTGTAACGAAATATGGAGAAACATATCCACGATCGAATTGCATACCTTCTACTACATCTACTGTTGTATCAGTACCTTTTGCTTCTTCTACAGTGATCACACCTTCTTTACCCACTTTGCTCATTGCAAGGGCAATTAATTTTCCAATTTCATTATCGTTGTTCGCAGAGATAGAAGCTACTTGCTCAATTTTTTTTGTGTCGTTACCAACTGTTTGAGATTGTACTTTTAAACTTCCTACTACTTTTTCAACTGCTTTATCGATACCACGCTTCAAATCCATAGGATTTGCTCCTGCAGTTACGTTTCTTAAACCTTCTCCGATAATTGCTTGTGCTAAGACAGTGGCAGTAGTCGTTCCATCACCAGCTTGATCAGCAGTTTTGCTTGCTACTTCTTTCACCATTTGAGCACCAATGTTTTCGATTGGATCTTCTAAGTCGATTTCTTTTGCAACAGAAACACCATCCTTAGTAATAGAAGGTGATCCAAATTTCTTTTCAATAACAACGTTACGACCTTTTGGTCCTAAAGTTACTTTCACAGCGTTGGCCAATGTGTCAACACCTTTTTTCATTTTATTTCTCGCTTCTAAGTCGAAAAAAATCATTTTAGACATATTCAGTTGTTTTTTAAATTCTTAAATAAATACATGTTACCTAACAATTATACAATTGCAAGGATATCGCTTTCACGCATGATCAATAAATCTTGACCTTCAATTTGGATTTCAGTACCAGCATATTTGCCGTATAAAACTGTTTGACCCACTTTTACTGTTACAGGCTCATCTTTTTTACCAGGACCAGCAGCTACAACTGTTCCACGTTGTGGCTTCTCTTTTGCAGTGTCTGGGATGATGATTCCACCAGCTGTCTTCTCTTCAGCAGCGGCAGGCATAACAATTACTCTGTCATGTAGCGGGGTAATGTTTAATTTTTTTGCCGAACTCTTAGCCATAGTTTATCTTTTTAATTTGATTAATAAAAGTATAATCATTACAACCATAACCATGCCATCTGCCTTAAATGCAAGTAGATAGGTCAAAATTTCAGTTCTGGTTGTTATTTTGTTATAAGGAAGCAAATTAATGCCAAAAATGTCAGTTTTAAGCAATTTAATTATAGATTTGCAACCCAAATAGCTCTTATAATTATGATGAACAGAAGAAATATCCGAATTAAAGTAATGCAGGTTATGTACATGTTAGATGCTCAAAACGTCTCAACTGCAGCCGGTTTACTTCAAAAAGAGTTTGACAAAACCCGTAATTTATTCGTTTACCTTGTTCATTTAATGCATCAAATTGCAGGTTATGCAGAGATTGAGGCCTTACAAAGAGCCTCCAAAAACCTTCCAAATCAAGCAGATTTAGCTGTCAATATCAAATTAGCTGGAAACAGCATCGTGTGGCAAACCCTAGAATCCGAAAAATTCAAAAAAGCCATCGAAATTGTGAAGCCACAACAATGGATTGACAACGATATGGTGAAGTCCATTTTCCGTCAATTGGTAGAATCGCCAGAATACCAAGTATACATTCTTGAAGAAAGCCGTGACAAGTCGAAAGAATCTGCCATCTTAAAGTTCATATTTGGTCAATTGATCTTGAATTCTACCAATGCAATTGAAACAATTGAGTCACTTTTCTCCAATTGGGACGACGATGGGGATATGATTATTGGGTTTATGTTGAATTATTTTCAAAAGCCAGGATCAGTCGATTTCATAGATTTAGTAGGGGACGAGAAGATGAAATTTGCAAAAGATTTATTGCAAACAGCCATTGAGAAAAAGGAGGTGACTGAAGCACTGATTGTACCAAAATTAAACAACTGGGACCCTGAACGTATTGCAGTCATTGATATGATTTTATTAAGACTTGGGGTTTGTGAATTATTATATTTTGATACCATTCCGACAAAAGTATCTATCAACGAGTACATCGATCTAGCGAAAGAATACAGTACCGAACAAAGTGGCCATTTTGTCAACGGAATTTTGGATAGTATCCATAAAGAATTAGTGGCCAATGGTAAAATTCAAAAGATAAGTCACAAAGCAAAGTAATTGGTTTACACTATCTTTGTATTCAAGTTTAAAACATAAACAAAACAAAATGACACAAATTTTATTACAAGCACCACAACAAGGTGGAACATTTCAATTGATCATGTTAGGTGGTATTATCTTGGTCTTCTGGTTTTTCATGATACGTCCACAAGCTAAAAAAGCAAAAGAGCAAAAGAAATTTATTGATACAATGCAAAAAGGTGATAAAGTAGTTACCATTGCTGGTATCCATGGCACGATCAATAAAGTAAATGAAGACAATACCATTCAATTGGAAGTGAGCCCAGGAAGTTATTTAAAGATCGAAAGATCTTCTATTAGCTTAGAATGGTCTCAAGCAATCAACAAATAATACAATTATTTAAATGATACAATCCGAAATTAGCCTCCAAATCATTGGAAACTGATTTCGGATTTTTTTTTGACTAGCATATGGCAGTAATGATTGGTTTAACAGGCGGGATTGGCTCAGGCAAATCGGTGGTCGCAAAAGTGTTTGCAACCCTTGGTATACCTGTGTTCAATGCCGATGATGAAGCCAAGCGTATCATGCAATCTAGCACTGAAATAAAAACTAAATTGATTGAACAATTTGGAACGGATATATACAATGCGCATGGATTGGATAAAGAAAAATTAGCTTCCATTGTTTTCAATGATTCCTTCCAACTTCAATTACTTAATGCCATTGTGCATCCAGTAACGATTCAGGCAGCAAAAGATTGGGCAGCAAAACAAACTAGTCCTTATGTGATTAAAGAAGCGGCATTGATTTTTGAATCGGGTGCGGCAGATGGATTATTCAAAGTTATTGGTGTGACAGCGCCAATATCGATTAAAATTCATAGAGTGATGCAAAGAGATGGCATCACTAAAGATCAAGTAGATGCACGTATGCGCAATCAAATTTCGGATACCATTAAAATGCGCTTGTGCGATTATGTGATTGAAAATAACAATCAACAAATGGTGATTCCTCAAGTCTTGGAAATAGACAAAGCGATTAGAGCGGCTTTATAATTTTATAACACCATCGTTTTAATCTTCCTTCAAAATCAAATGGGGTAGTGGCTTTAGTGATGTCTTTGATTTGTTCACTTTTTATTTGTTCGGCGTCGATGATGAACTGCGTAAAATTGGTACTAAAATATAAGATGCCTCCTGGCTTCATCGCTTTGAGCATATCATTGATCAATTCCACATGGTCTCTTTGAATATCTAAAATATCCTTCATTCTTTTACTGTTACTAAAGGTAGGAGGATCCATCACGACTAAATCATAAAAATTCACCGGCAATGTTTTTAAATATTGTTTGACATCTGCATGAATAAATTGATACGAAGAGGAAGGGGCTATTTGATTTATTTTAAAATTTTCTTCGCTCCAACTTAAATAAGTTTTAGATAAGTCTACGGATGTAACTGATTTAGCGCCTGCTTTTGCCGCATACACAGAAAAGGAACTGGTATATGAAAACAAATTTAAAAAATGGGTATCCTTTGCTTCTGCTTGAACCATTTGCCTGGTGACACGGTGGTCTAAAAATAAGCCGGTATCTAAGTAGTCGGTTAGGTTGACTAAAAATTGTAAACCGTTTTCACGAACGGTAATGATTTTAGATTCCGTCACAGCTTCTTTTTCATATTGTCCTTCACGATGTGACATACGCTTGCGCAATTTCACATACATTTTCTCAATTGGAACTCCTGTCATGTCGGCAATAATCTTTTTGGTTTCGTTAAACCAACTAGTATGTTCCTCGTCTGTTAATGTATGACGTCTGTTGTATTCCGCGATATAAATAAAGTCCTCGTAAAATTCGATACAAATTGGGAATTCTGGTAAGTCATGGTCATAGAGTCTCCAGCAAGTGACATTGAGTCGCTTAGCTTGTTTTAAACGATGCTTATAATTTTTAAGCAATCGATTTTCAAACATTTGAAATTTTTCTGGCGTCATGAATTGCGGGCTTATTTTAAAGTAGCCAATGCTTCTCTAATTCTTGCCCAAGCTTTTTCGATATTCTCCATACTATTTGCAAATGAAAAACGAACACAATGAGGCTCGCCAAAAGCATCCCCCATGACAGAAGAGACATGCGCCGTATTTAATAAGAACATACTAAGGTCTGAGGCATTTTTAATTGTTTGTTGCCCATCTGATTTACCATAATAACTACTTACGTCTGGGAACACATAGAAAGCGCCTTCTGGTGCAAAACATTTAAATCCAGGTATTGCATTTACCAAGGCTAATGTGGTAGTTCGTCGACGGGTAAATTCTTCTGTCATTGCGATAGATGGCTTTAAGTCGCCCACCAATGCAGCTACTGCAGCTTTTTGAGTGATAGAACTAGTACCAGAAGTAAATTGACCTTGTAATTTTTCCATCGCTTTTGCTAAAGTGATATTAGATGCAGTATAACCTAAGCGCCAACCAGTCATAGCAAAACCTTTACTCAATCCATTGATCACAATCACTTGGTCTTTTATTTCACTGAACTGCGCAATGCTTTCGTGCTTACCAATAAAGTTGATGTATTCATAAATCTCATCCGATAAGATGGTGATATGAGGATATTTTTTAAACAAGTTCGCTAATGCTTCTAATTCTGCTTTGCTATAAACCGCTCCAGAAGGATTACAAGGAGAGGAGAACATGAATACTTTTGTCTTTGGTGTAATGGCTGCTTCTATTTGTGCAGGCGTTGCTTTGAATCCAGCTTCTACGGTGGTTCTAATTTCAACTACTTTACCACGTGCAATTTTTACTAACTCAGAATAAGTCACCCAATACGGCGTAGGGATGATTACTTCATCATCTTCGTCAACTAAAGCCAATAATGCATTGGCTA
>Ga0214921_10004974_pt1 | contig 19104 bp, 18 predicted proteins | sample LL1505_MetaG_FD_177992 | JGI IMG/M metagenome (GOLD analysis project Ga0214921, IMG submission 177992) | Freshwater microbial communities from Lake Lanier, Atlanta, Georgia, United States - LL-1505 | ecosystem: Environmental > Aquatic > Freshwater > Lake | place: USA: Georgia | collected... | reverse complement strand
CACGCTCTCGGTAAAAGTTCCGATACCCGACCCCAGGCGCTCCAGCGTGCCGCCATCGTTATCGATGACAAATTTCACGCCCCGATCGACCCATTCGCCCAAAGGCAGAAATTCACTCATTGCCGGTCTCCCCCGCATCAATGTCCACCATTTTTTGCAGCAACACGGTTTGGGTGACCGCGCCCAAATAGCGCTGCTGCGCATCCACCACCGGCAAGGGCAAGGGGTGCCGCACAATTCGCCCGATCAATGCGCTCAGGCTCAGAGCGGCGGGCACGGGGTCCATGTCCTCTAGATACAGACCCTCGAAACCGCTGGCGCCTGACTCCAGGCCCCGCACCAGGGTGTCCAGCGACACGCCGCCACGCAGCCGGCCGTCTTCGCCCACCACAAAGGCGTAATTTCGCCGGACCTTGCGCAAGTGGTCGACGGCCTGCGCCATGTCCGCACGGGCATCGGCGCCGGGGCGGATGAGCAGCGTCTCGTCCGGCCGCGCCACGTCTTGGGCCAGCAAGTATTTCTTGACGTCCACCCCCTTGAAAAAGGCGCGCACGTAGGCATCGCTGGGATTGCGCAAGATTTCTGCCGGGGTACCAATTTGCACGATGCGTCCGCCTTCCATGATGGCAATTCGGTTGCCAATATGAAATGCCTCGTCCAGGTCATGCGATACAAAAACGATGGTGCGCTGCTGTTCTTTTTGCAGTTGCAAGAGAAGCTCTTGCATTTCGGTGCGCTTCAGTGGGTCCAGCGCAGAAAATGCTTCGTCCATCAACATCAGGGTTGGATCCACGGCCAAGGCGCGTGCCAAACCGACGCGCTGCTGCATGCCGCCTGAAAGCGCGGCCGGCATCTGGTGCGCAAAGGTGCGCAGGCCGACCTGGTCCAGCACCTCCATGGCACGGCGCTCGCGTGCCCGCCGGTCCACGCCCGCCACCTCGAGGCCAAAGGCAGTGTTTTGCAATACCGACAAATGGGGCAACAGCGCAAAGGACTGGAACACCATGGCCAAATCTTTACGGCGCAGTGCAATCAACGCCTTCTTGCTCATTGCCGCGACATCCTGGCCGCCCAAAAGGATTTGCCCATGCGTGGGCTCCACCAGCCTGTTCAGAAGCCGTATCAAGGTGGATTTGCCGGACCCCGAGAGGCCCATCAGGACAAAAATCTCGCCTTCGTTGACCGTGAAGTTCGCATCGGTCACACCCACGACCATGCCGGTTTGTTGAAAAATCTGATCTTTACTCTGCCCCCCGCGGAGCATGTCCATGGCGCGCGCCGGCTCAGAGCCATAGACTTTGTAGAGGTTTTTTACGACAACTTTTTCGGACACTGCGGGGTCTCAGTTAATGGCTGGGATGGCATGGTAGCGAAGGAGTGGAGCCTACCATCAGAATCCCATTGGGACCGTTTATCTAGCACGCGCAGCGGAGTGGTTGCCGAACGGGAGGCTGAGCCGCTCGATCTCGCGCTTGAATGGCGCGGATACATGCCAACGTCTCAAAAACGAAAAAGCCCTAGAACATTGCTGTTCTAGGGCTTTACGTTTGGTGCGGCTGGCAGGAATTGAACCCACGACCCCTTGGTTCGTAGCCAAGTACTCTATCCAACTGAGCTACAGCCGCGAAGCTGCGAAGTTTATCACAGGTTTAACAGGGCTCTGGCCTCGGTCGGGCTTGCAATGGCTCTGCCAGCGCGTTGTGCGCAGACAGCAAGTTCGCTCAGCAGGGCGCCGTTGCCGCTGGCGCGTTCGCCGTTGGGGAGGTAAAAGGTGTCTTCCAGCCCGGTGCGGAGCATGCCGCCCATATCGGCGGTTTTTTGGTGGACGGGCCAGATCTCGGAACGGCCGATCAAGGTGCTTTGCCAGATGCTGTCCGGCGCCATCCAATTGGGCAGCAGTGCCAGCAAATCGGCGTCGCAGGGCATGCCCGAGGCTACACCCATCACAAGATTGTATTCAGCACGCCCCATGCCGGGCTTGAGCATGCCCGCCTTGATGTACATGGTGACCGAACGGACGATGCCGACGTCAAAGCATTCAAATTCAGGGTGCGTGCCGCACTCGGCCATTACCTCCAAAAACTGTTGTACTTTGGACACCGGGTTGTCAAAGACCATGGGGGGCCAGGCCCATTGACCGTTGTCCTTGATTTTGAGGTAGTTGAGGCTGCCGGCGTTGCAGGCTGCGATTTCGGGTTTGATACGGCGAATGCAATCCAATGGCCCACTGATGTCTTTGCCTACCACACCCGTCGTCAGATTGATGATGACGCCGGGGCAAGCCTCGCGGATCGCGCCCACCACGTCTTCCATCACGTCCGGATCCCATGAAGGCAGGTGTCCCTGGCCCGCACCTTGTTGACGCACATGCACGTGCATCACGCTGGCCCCGGCGTTAAAGGCATCGCGCGCCTCGGCCGCCATTTGCGCCGGCGTTACGGGCACGGGATGCTGGGAGGGATCGGTCAACACGCCGGTTAGCGCACAGGTGAGTATGGCTTTGTCCATGGGTTAGGGCTTTCTTAAAAGAGGGCTTGAAGTTATCGCACGGCAGCGCTATCGAGCGCTATTTCGGCCAGCAGCGCCCCAGATTCGACCTGGTCGCCCAGCTGGACATGGAGCGCGCTGACGGTGCCAGAGCCTTGAGCGCAAAGCCACATTTCCATTTTCATGGCTTCAACGCAGAGCAGTTGCTGGCCCAGGACCACGGCATCACCCTGGGCCACCAGTACCCGACTGACCTTGCCGGCCACCGGGGCGCGGGCACGTCCGGGGTCTTGGGCGCTCTGCGACGCCGGGAATGCCGAGGGTTCGTGAATCACGAAGCAGTCACCGTCCAAGGCCAGTTGCACCTGGGGGCCGACCAGCAGCGCCACAGCGGTTTGCACCAAGCCGTCTAGCTCAAAGCGCAATATCCCACCCTCATAGCTGAGCAGGCTCGCCTGCGCCTGCAAGTCCGGTGCGGGGGCCGCTACGGAGTCCGTACCATTGGATTCAACGGCGCCGCGGTCGGGCGCTGGCGCGAAGAGCGTGACAGAGACTCCGCCGTGGCGGTCCGGGCGCAGGCGCAGGCGGCGGGACTGCTCGCCGCACTGCAATCCCATGTCAAAGGCGGCTACGCTGTCGCTGCGCCAACTGGAGCCACGCTCAGCCAACAGGGCGAGCGCCGCCACCATCCATGCGCGGGCACTCGGCTCGGGGGCTTGCAACAGCGGCGCCCCCTGCTCCGCCCACTCATCAATGCGCGTGGTCGTCATCTGAGCGTTGACAAGGTCGGGATGGGCCAGCAGGTCGACCAAAAAGCGACCGTTGTTGCGCAGGCCCAGCAAGGGCGTGTTCTTGAGCGCGGCACGCAGGCGGCGGATCGCATCGGCGCGGTCGCGGCCATACGCAATGACTTTGGCCACCATGGGGTCGTAGTAAGGCGAAACGACGTCGCTCTGTTGCAGACCGTGGTCGATTCGCACCCCTGCCGTCAAGGCAGATTCGGGGGACCACCACAGCACCTGCCCCGTTTGTGGGGCAAAGCCTGCGTAGGGGTCTTCCGCGTACAGGCGCGCCTCGATGGCGTGGCCCGTGAATCGGATTTCCGACTGCGCCAACGGCAGCGGCTCCCCTGCGGCTACGCGCAACTGCCATTCGACCAAATCCAGCCCGGTAATCAGCTCGGTCACCGGATGTTCGACTTGCAGCCGGGTGTTCATTTCCAGGAAATAGTGGTGCCCCTGAGCATCCACCATAAATTCGACGGTTCCCGCACCTTGGTAGCCCACGGCCAAGGCCGCGGCCACCGCATCGGCACCCATGGCCGCGCGCAGCGCAGGACTAACAATGGGGGACGGCGCTTCTTCGAGCACCTTTTGGCGCCGCCGTTGGGCGGTGCAGTCCCGCTCACCCAGGTGGACGGCATTGCCGTGCTGGTCGGCAAAAATCTGGATTTCAATGTGGCGGCCGTGGTCAATCAAGCGCTCCAGCATCAGCGTTCCATTGCCAAATGCGCTGACCGCCTCGCGCCGGGCGCCTTCGATGGCGCCAGGCAAGTCCTGCGGGCCGTTGGCGCGCCGCATACCCCGCCCGCCCCCGCCCGCCGTGGCCTTGACCAAGAGCGGGAAGCCCAGCTCCAGCCCGTGGGCGATCAAGAGCGCGTCGTCGTCCTCAGGGGTGCCGAGGTAGCCGGGAGCACAGGGAACGCCAGAGTCTTGCATACGCCGCTTGGCCAAGGCTTTATCGCCCATGGCGCGCATGGCCTGAGGCGGTGGCCCAATAAACACCAGGCCGGCGTTCAGGCAGGCTTGGGCAAAATCAGGGTTTTCGCTCAAAAAGCCATATCCGGGGTGCACCGCGTCGGCACCGCTGCGCCGGGCGGCATCCACGATGGCATCGATGCGCAAATAGGAGTCTGCCGCGCTGGAGCCACCAATGTGCACCGCCTGGTCGGCCTTTCGTACATGCAGAGCGCCGCGGTCGGCATCGCTGAAGACCGCCACCGTGGCGTAGCCCAAGTTACGCGCGGTTCGAATCACGCGGCAGGCGATTTCGCCGCGGTTGGCAATGAGAATTTTGGAAAACGTCATGTCACATCCCTACATGCGCGCAACGCCGAAGGTGTTGGGGCGCAGCGTGCGTTGATCGGCCTCAGCGGCGAGCGTCAGGCACAGGCCCAGCACGCGGCGTGTGTCGCGCGGGTCAATGATTCCATCATCCCAAAGGCGGGCGGTCCCGAATAAGGCGGTTGACTCTTTGTCCAGCCGCAGGCGCAGCCCGTCGGACATGGCTTGCAAGGCCTCTTCATTGGGGATCTCGCCGCTGCGCTCCATCTTGCTGCGATTGACGATGTCCATCACTTTGGCCGCCTGCGCGCCGCCCATCACTGCCGTCCGCGCGGTAGGCCAGGCAAAGATAAAACGCGGATCAAATCCGCGCCCGCACATGCCGTAGTTGCCGGCGCCAAAGGACCCCCCCAGCACAAAGGTGAACTTAGCCACCCGGGCGTTGGCCACGGCCTGGATCATCTTGGAGCCATGCTTGATGGCTCCTGCACGTTCTGCCACGGAACCCACCATATAGCCGGTCGTGTTTTGCAAGAAAACCAGTGGCGTGCCGCTTTGGTCGCACAACTGAATGAACTGCGCGGCCTTGGTCGAGCCCGCAGGCTGAATCGGGCCGTTGTTGCCCAAAATTCCCACCAGTTGACCGTGCACCCGGGCGTGGCCGCACATCATCTCGGGGGCGTAAGAGGCCTTGAACTCCAAAAAATCCGAACCGTCGACCAAGCGGGCGATCACCTCGCGAACGTCGTAAGGCTCGCGCTCGTCGGCGGGGACGATGCCCATGAGGTCCTGTTCGTCAAACAGCGGCTCTTGCCAGGCCGGTGGCGGGGCGACCGTATCCCAGCGCAGCTTGTCCAGCACCTCACGCGCCATCGCAATCGCATGGGCATCGTCCTCGCACAGGTATTCACCCAGGCCCGTGATCTGGGCGTGGGTCTCGGCTCCGCCCAACTCGTCCTCAGACACGTCCTCCCCGACGGCGGCTTTGACCAAAGGCGGTCCCGCTAAAAAAATGTTGGAGCGCCCACGCACCAAAATCACATAGTCGGACAGACCCGGCAAATAGGCGCCACCTGCAGTGGACGAGCCATGCACCACCGAAATTTGAGGCAAGCCCGCCGCCGACATCCGTGCCTGATTGGCAAAAGTGCGCCCGCCGTCCACAAAGATTTCGGCTTGGTACAGCAGATTGGCGCCACCGCTCTCCACTAGGTTGACCATGGGCAATTTGTTCTCAAGCGCAATTTGCTGCGCCCGCAGCGCCTTGCGCAGGCCCATCGGTGCCACCGTTCCCCCCTTGACCGCGCTATCGTTGACCGACACCAGACAGCGCTTTCCCGCCACCACGCCGATGCCCACAATCGATCCGCCACCCAGCACCGACTTTTTCCCATCGTCGTCGTGCATCTTCAGGCCGGCCAAGCGGCTGAGTTCAAGAAACGGCGTGCCGCGGTCCAGCAAGCGGGCCAGCCGCTCGCGCGGCAGCAGCTGGTTGCGCTGCTCAAACTTGGCCCTTTTGGACTCCGACTCGGCAATCACCTGGGCCTGCAGGCGGTTGACCTCGTCGAGCAGCGCCTGCATCCGATCGGCATTGGCCGCAAATGCAGCGCTGCGCGGATTGATCAGAGAGCGCAAGGCGTTGGGCCGGTGCACAAAGTGAGGGGGAACGGGGGGCATGATCACAGACCTTTGCAGCACGAGGGAAACAGAACCCGGGCGGTTGAAATAGCGAACGATGAAGAGCCGTGGCTGCATTCTGAGGGAATCCCCCGCTGCCCGAACGACACTCAGGAGACAGCACTGTACGGCGCCGCATGAGCCTAATTACAATGAAGGCCTTGCTATCGGTCAACCCAAGGAAACCCCTATGAGCCTCGAATCCATCACCCAATCCATTCGCGCCAAAATGGGCGCCGACAGCGGCTTGGACGCCACCCTGAAATTTGACTGCGGCAGCGATGGTGTCATCGTGCTAGACGGCGCGTCTACCCCCAACACCGTCACGAATACTGACCGTGAAACCGACTGCACGGTGACGGTCAGCCTGGAAAACCTGCAGGCCATGATGGACGGTGAACTCAACGCGGTAAGCGGCTTCATGAGCGGTAAGCTCAAAGTAGCGGGCGACATGAGCGTCGCCATGAAACTGCAAAGCGTGGTCTAAACCAGCGCTTGAAATCCCCGGGCCACCACGCCCGTCCGGTTGAGCTTGTCGCCTGACTTCTGCATAGAAGTCGGGCTTTATTTATTGTTTTGACGCTCGCAGCGCGAGCAACCCGGCGACCACAATCACGGCGGCGCCCGCCACGGTCGTCGCGCGGGGCACTTCGCTAAAGAACAAAAAGCCCCACAGCGGCGCCCACAAAATGCCCGTGTATTCAAACGGAGTGACCGTGCTGGCGCGCGCCACGCGGTAGGCGTTGGTGAGCAGCACGGTACCTATGGCGGACACCACCCCGGCCACAAGCATCAGCAAACCATCCGCTGGCACCACCTGGGCCCACGGTCGCAGTAGAAATGAAACGCTGGGGTGGGACGACTGCCCAAGGGCCAGCCAATCAAACAGAAGTGCCGCGACTCCCGAGCCCAGCAAGAAAAACGCGTTCTGAAAAAACGCCATTACCGCTGCGGACACGCTGGTGCCGAACCTGCGCGCCATCAACATGGCAGACCCATACAGTCCCGCCGACAGCAGGGACAGTAGTGCGGCGGGTTCAAACAGGCCACTGCCTGGTTGCAACATCACCATCACCCCAACAAAGCCCAAAAGCACGGCCGCCCAGACGCGCCAACCCGAGCGCTCACCCAAGAAAGGACCCGCCAGTGCCGTGACGAACAATGGCACCGTGAAATACAACGCCACCGCATCCGCCAATGGCAACGCCGGAAACGCCATGTAATACGCCGTATAGGCCCCCAGCATGATGAACGCGCGCGCCGTCAGCGCGCCCAGTCTGTTAGTAAAAATGGCCCGCCAACCCTGGTCCCGTTGCACCAGCCACAACAAAATCGGCACAGACAAGCAGGAACGGATGAACACCACCTGCGTCAACGGATAAGCGCCACTCACTTGTTTGACAATAGCGTCTTGCAGCGAGAACACCAACACACCCAGGCACAGGTACAGGATGCCCCGGGCGGGGTTGTGATTCATACGGTGAGGCTAGGCTGAGGGTGGGAAATAGGAGGCTCATGCCAAGCCGCCGCCAGGGCCACCCGCTTCAATGAGCAGCTCATGCTCGATTAATTTCGGGACAATCCCAGCGCGCAATTAACTGCCGGTGGCGGTAATTTTCACAGAGACCACCGCGCTATCCACTACGCCGTCGTTCACTACCAAAGTGACTACATAGTCCCCAGACACATCTGCCGTAAACGTGGGCACAGAGGATGCAGTATCGGAGAGCGCCGCAACGCTCCCGCTCGGCTTGGACAGCAGAATCCACCGATACGTCAAGGCGTCGTTATTTTCATCGGTACTTTTACTACCATCCAGTTTTGCCGATGCGCCTTTCTTAACCGTCTGGTCTGCGCCGGCTACGGCGACCGGCGCTGCGTTGGACTTCACTGCGACCGATACAGCAGCGCTGTCCACCGTACCATCGTTAACAATCAGGCTCGCAACGTAGGTGCCAGGTACATCCGCTGCGAAGGTTGGCTTCGCTACCGCCGTAGCCGAAAGTGCCGCAGTGCTAGTGCTGGGCTTGGACAACAAGACCCATTTGTAGCTTAGGGTGTCATGGTTGGCGTCGCTACTCGCGCTGCCGTCTAACGTGACCGTGGTCCCGTTTGCAACCACTTGGTTCTTGCCGGCATCAGCAACAGGCTTGGCGTTACCTGTCGCTGCAGTGACCACCACCGTCGAAATCGAGCTATCAATCGTGCCATCGTTCACGATCAAGCGGGCAACATAGGTTCCAGCAATGTCCGCGGTAAAAGTCGGTTTAGCTGCGGTCGTTGACGACAGCGCAGCCGTACTGCCCACTGGCTTAGAAAAAAGTAACCACTTGTAGGTCAAAACATCTTTGTTCGCATCGGTGCTTTGACTAGCATCCAATGTGACGCTGGCGCCTACCAGGACACTTTGCGCAGCACCCGCATTAGCAACGGGAGCAGAATTTGCGACGGCGGCCGTTATGACCACCTGAGCGGAATTACTATCCACGGTGCCGTCGTTCACGACCAGGCTCGCAACATAAATTCCCGACACATCCGCTGTAAAAGTGGGTTTGCTGTCCGTGCCAGAAGACAATACCGCGACGCTAGTCGACGGCTTAGATGTCAAAACCCATTTGTAAACCAGAGTATCCGAATTAGCGTCGGTGCTTGTACTGCCATCCAGCGTCACGACGGCACCGGTCACCACATTTTGAGCTAGCCCCGCATTGGCGACCGGAGCAGCATTAACCTTGCTCGCAGTGATGGTGACCGTCGCTGCCGTACTGTCCACGGTGCCATCGTTGACCCGCAGCGTCGCGACATAATTTCCTGAAACGTCGGCCGTAAAGGTCGGCAGGCTGGCGGTCGCCAACGACAATGTCGCGCTGCTACCCGTCGGCCTGGTCGTCAAAACCCACTGATAGGTCAACGTGTCCGAGTTGGCATCGGTGCTTAGGCTTCCGTCCAGCGTTACCACACTTCCTGTCACAACATTTTGCGCAGTACCGGCATTGGCGACCGGGGCTGCATTGGCCACCGTGGCCGTAACGGTGACGGTCACCGGCAAGCTTTCGACAGTGCCGTCGTTGACCACCAGGGTCGCCAGATACGCACCTGCCACATCCGCCCTGAAGGACGGCAAAATTGCGGTAGCCGATGACAACGCCGCGGTGCTACCGGTGGGCCTGGTCGTCAAAACCCACCGATAAGTCATGGTGTCCGCGTTGGCATCGGTGCTATGGCTTCCGTCCAGCGCCACCAGTGTTCCAACCACCACATTTTGAGGAGGCCCCGCATTGGCGACGGGCGCAACATTGACAACGGGGGCTTTTCCCGGTTGGTTGCATACGCCTGAGCCCCCCACCACCGCGCCCAACCCTGCCGAACAGTCGCCACCGCCACCGCAGCCCGTGAGCACAATGAACAACAGACCGATTGCAAAAAATGCGGAAAATTTCATGGTGAAGTGGGGTGCAAGAACCGGAACAAGCGCTACTAAACGAATTTGCAAATTGCCGGCTCCAGGACCATCCGGGCAGGATACTCAAAGGCGGTTGAGTTTTGCATATCGACCACGGCTCCAACGGCGCCGCCAGCAATAATATTTCCCCACATTGGCAAATTGGCCGACGAAATGGCCTTGAAGGCATAGTTACCCACCAACCCTCCCTCACAGGTGATCGTTAGGTCCCCAGCACTTTTCTTAATTTGCACGGCATTGGGGGTTTGAAAATTCCATCGGCCCTTGTCGTTACTGGCAACGCACGTGGTCGGCATCGGTATGCCTCGGCAAATCGTCGTTATCTGAACGACTTGATCGGTCCCGCTGAGCAGGGTCGCGCATCCCACCAGCAGAATTCCAGATACCCCTGAAAGCAAAAACTTCACATGTTGCATATTTGACCGATCCAAATCACACGCCCGCGCCGCCGAAAATCAGCTAAACCTTGAATTTATATGTTAATTTCAACGAATTCGAAGTAGTTTGCATCAAGCAAACTGACTATGCAAGCAAAATCCCCTGCAACGGTCCCTTGGGTGACCACAGAAATCGGACTCAATGGGCAAGTGCAAACCACACAATGGCGAAAGGCCAACTTTCAAAGCGTTTGTTATTGGCTTAGGGTGTAGGAATGGTAGGGCGTGAGTGACTTGAACACTCGACCAAAGGATTATGAGTCCTCTGCTCTAACCAACTGAGCTAACGCCCCACACAAGCCGCGGATTGTAGTTGCAGCCTCCCCCACCCCGGTGCGGGGGTACTTTGGAGTTTCAAGCGCCGCCCCGGTCGGTCCCGTCCGGAGTGCTCTTGATTCTGTTCGCTATACGCTCAATGCGTGGAAGTCGATGCGGCAGTCGCAGATTCGTCAAAAATGGTCCCGCCGAACTTCAGTGCGCTGCACTCACGCTCCGACTGGACGACCGGGAAAAACATTTGGCGAGACCAGTGTTCCTGGCCAAACAATTGGTCGTCGCGCAGACCCACGGCGGCGGGGTATTGGCGTGTGATGTGGGCCGACCCAAAAATTACATCCCACAAAAAGAGCAGATTGCCGAAGTTGCCTTTGTAGTGACCCACACCATCGGCATTGGTAATGGCGTGGTGAGCCCAATGGGTCGCCGGGGTAGAGATGGTGCGCTCGAGCACCCACATCAGCGGCCGCAACGCGGGTATGCGGTACAGGGGCTCGTCCCAGCGCCAAGCGCAGTGAGCGCCCAATATGACTGCCAACTTCACCACGATATAGACCGCATACACCATGCCGCCGACGCCCAAATACAACAGTGCACCGGCAAACCATAGCCCCGGCATCATGAGGTAGTAAAAAAAGTTGTTGCGGAAGGTGACGCGGATGCTCATGTACTGCGCCGAATGGTGTGCCCGATGCAGAGGCCATAGCAGGGGTGAATGGGAGGCGCGATGCCACCAATATTGGGTCATATCGTCGGCCACTAACAAAAGACCCACCATGCCCCACCAGGGCAAATCAGCCAGTGCGCCTTGCATGCCTGGCGCAAGCCAAGCGCCCAACTTGGCGGTGCTCATAATCGCCAACGGCTGGGTGATGGCCAGCAGGCTCAAGAACATGAACAGTTCAAGCTTGGAGTCATTGGGAGTAGCCGTGGTGCGGACCGTACTTTGGTAGCGGCGCGTCACAAATTCCATCAGCCCGAAGCCAATAATCAGGCAGAGCACCAACGCATTTTGAACTTGGCTCGCATTCATAAAGAGATTCTCCAAAATTGTGCGGCCAATGTAGCCTGAGCGCAGGCGCCCTGCCAGCGGGTTTGCCCCTAGCCCAGCCTCGTTTGGTTCACCTAAGAGACACCACCGCAGCCCGGTGCTAGCGATCAGACAAAAACAGTTCTTGCAAATCGCTCAAAAAGTCGAAGCCTCGCACAGTGGGGCGTACCCGGTGGAGGTCGCGTTCGATCAGCCCCTTGCGTTCGGCAGCGTCCAAGGCAGTGGCGATGGCGGTAACAGGAAGGCCCGTGCGCTCGGTGAACTCACGCAGTCCAAAGCCATGGCGCAGCCGCAGGGCGTTAAGCATGTACTCAAACGGAAGGTCGGCGCGCGACACTTCTTCGTTGTTGGCGAGGGCGTTGCCCGCCAAAGCACGCTCTTGGTAGAGGCGGGGCTCGCGAAGCCGTACCTGCCGCACCACCCGATGGGCAAAACTAAGCTTGCTGTGGGCCCCGGCACCAACGCCTAAGTAGTCGCCAAACTGCCAGTAGTTGAGGTTGTGCGCGCAGCGGTGGCCTTCTTTGGCATAGGCCGACACTTCGTAACGCTGCAATCCGGAAGCCTCGGTGAGTTCGGTGATGTGGTCGAGCATGCCATACGCAAGGTCATCTTCGGGCAGGGTCGGCGGAAATTTTGCAAAGTAGGTTTTGGGCTCGATCGTCAGGTGGTAGATCGAGATATGCGGTGGTGCGAAACCCAGCGCCAAGGTGATGTCCTGCCCCACTTGCGCAAGCGTCTGGCCCGGCAGCGCGTACATGATGTCCAGGTTGAAGGTGGAGAAGGAGCGCGCGGCCTCCTCCACCGCCGCCAGCGCCTGGGTGCGGTCATGGACCCGGCCCAGCGCCTTCAGGTGGGTATCGTTAAAGCTTTGCACACCAATCGACAGACGGGTAACGCCGGCCTGCGCAAAGGCAGAAAAACGGTCCTTCTCAAAAGTTCCGGGGTTGGCTTCGAGGGTGATTTCGCAATCGGCCTCCAGCCGCAACCGGGCCCGGATTTCGCTGATCAGACGGTCAATCGCATCAGGCGAAAACAGACTGGGCGTGCCCCCGCCAATAAAGATGCTGTGAATGCCTCGGCCCCAAATCAGCGGCAGGGACGACTCCAGGTCAGCGATGACGGCGTCGATATATTGCCGCTCAGGCAGCGGCCCATCCGGCTGCCCGTGCGAATTGAAATCGCAATAAGGGCATTTTTTGAGACACCACGGCAAATGCACATACAAAGACAAAGGCGGCAGCGCAGCCAACTGCAAGGTGCCCGGCCGCATGTAATGCTGTACGTCATGCTGTACCACAGGCCCGGCATCGGAGCCGGCGTTGGCTACCAAGGGAATCATGGCTGCGTCAGCCAACGTTCACGGATCAGCGCCGCCATGGCATGTGCGGCGCGCCCGCGGTGGCTGTGGGCATTTTTCACATCAACCGGCAACTCGGCAAAGGTTTTCCGAAATTCGGGGATCCACATGACCGGGTCAAAACCAAAGCCGTTGCTGCCAACAGGGGCGAGCGCAATGTGACCCGCTACCCGCCCGACCGCAATCAGCGGTTCGGGGTCATCGGGCGAACGTACGGCCACCAAGGTGCTGACCAAGGCTGCGCCACGATCCTGAACACCCTGCATTTGCTCCAGCAGTGCGCGCACGTTGTTGTCGTCGCCCTTGGCGTAACCAAATTGCGTGGCGTAGTAAGCGGTGTCCACGCCGGGCAGGCCACCAAAAGCATTCACACATAGGCCTGCATCATCGGCAAGTGCAGGCAGGCCCGTATGGCGGGCGGCGTTACGCGCCTTGGCCAGCGCGTTCTCCACGAAAGTACGGTAGGGCTCGGGGGACTCTGGCACACCCAGCTCGCTTTGGCGCACCAGCGCACAGCCGAGCGGTGCAAACATGGCCTGCAATTCGGCAAGTTTCCCCGCATTATTGGAGGCCAGAACGATGCGCATGGCGTGGTTCGCTGCGCTCAATGCGCGGGCAGGGGTTGAGCCAGTGCCTGCTGTTGCAACTGCATCAATTGGTCAATTCCAAGTTCGGCCAGGCCCAGCAAGGCGTCCATCTCCGCGCGTGAAAAGGCGGCACCCTCAGCCGTGCCTTGCACTTCCACAAAATGACCGGCACCGGTCATGACCACGTTCATGTCGGTATCGCAGGCCGAGTCTTCCGTGTATTCCAAGTCCAGCAACGGGGTGCCTTGCACGATGCCCACAGAGATTGCCGCGACCGATGCGGTGATCGGCGACTCCGCGATTTTTCCGTGGGTCAGCAGCCAGTTCACGGCATCTTGCGCCGCCACGAAAGCACCGGTGATGGCGGCCGTCCGGGTGCCTCCATCGGCTTGGATGACGTCGCAATCCAATGAAATGGTGCGCTCCCCCAAGCGCTTAAGGTCAAAAACAGCACGCAGAGAGCGGCCAATCAAGCGCTGAATTTCCTGGGTTCGACCACTTTGCTTGCCACGGGCCGCCTCACGGTCGCTCCGGGTGTGGGTCGCGCGGGGCAGCATGCCGTACTCCGCCGTGACCCAACCTTCGCCACTGCCCCGCTTGTGCGGTGGCACGCGCTCCTCCACCGATGCCGTGCAAAGCACCTTGGTTCCGCCGAACTCAATCAGCACCGAACCCTCGGCGTGGCGGGTATATCCCCGGGTAATGCGCACCGGGCGCAAAGCGTTGGCGGCGCGTGCGCCGCTGCGGGTAAAGATAGTCATGAAAAAATCCGACAAACGGGTTGAGGAGAACACTGCGCGCCGAGCCGAGGACAAACCCTCCTCTGCCGGACCCGCACTCAGGCAGGCGCCAGATTATCGGCCTTCTCCCAGGCCACGGCGATCAATGTCACGTTGTCGCAGTCTGCGCCGCCCCGCTGTAGCGCCAAGTCGGCCAATACAAGGGCGGCGTCAGTTACCACCTGGTCGTTCATTGCGCGCACGATGTCACTGCTGTCGAGGTTGCCCCAGAGGCCGTCAGAACACAGCAGCAGTCGGTCACCCACTTCCAGGTTAATCGCTGCGCCAACTTCAATCACGGGCTGCCGGGGCGCGCCTAGGCAGCTATAGAGCATGTGTTTTCCCACAGACCCGTCGGCATCCACCGGCCCGTTCCCGCTTTCCCACTCTGCAACAGAATGGTCCAGGGTCCGGCTCAGGACTGACGCGCCCCGCACCAAGTAGCGGCGCGAGTCGCCACAATGGGCGGTGAAACATTGGTTGTCCTGCAACACGACCACCACCAAGGTGCTGCTAGGCGTTTGGTCCAAACGATGCGCGGCGGCATAGCTGAGCAGCTCCTCATGAGCGGCCCGCATGGCGGCATCCAGAAAAACCGAGACATCATTTAACCGCGGGCATGCCTGCCGGTGAAACATGGTGGTGACCGTCTGTAAACAAATCTGCGCAGCAATGTGGCCGTCCGGGTGGCCGCCCAGTCCATCGGCGACCAAAAAAATCGCTGCCGCCTTGGTGTATGAATACCCCATCCGATCTTCGTTTCGTTTTCGGCCACCGACCCGGCTGACCTGGAAGACCGAGAACATCATGGCAAGCTAGTGCGCTTCGCTCGACAATTTGACATCCGAGCGCGCACCCTCAGGGAGTTCTTGCAGGGACTGATGACGCTCAGACTGCAAGGCGTTTGCTTGGCTTTGCGGAGGGCTGCACAAGATTTTTTGAACCGCCAAAACCGAATGCGGGCGCGCTTGCGGGTCCGGTTGCAAGCAAGCCCGTACCAACTCAATCAACGAGAAAGAATACTTCCCGCGCAGATCGGAAACCAAGTCTTCCAGCTTTGCCCAGCAGTCGGCTGCCGAAGCGTCGGGCGGCGGGCAGCCCTTCATGCAGGAAAAAATACAAGCTCCAATGGCATAGATGTCGGTCCAAGGACCGACGGACTTGCCGCGTTTGTACATTTCAGGCGCTGAGAAGCCGGGGGTGAACATCGGCTGCAAAAACTTTCCCCCCTGGTGCAGCACGTCCCGTGCGGCACCAAAGTCGATCAGCACCGCGGTGTCATCCTCTGTCACAAAAATGTTGCCCGGCTTGATGTCCAGGTGCAGCATCTGATGCTGATGCACCACCCGCAGGCCACTCAACACCTCGTCAAAGAGCGAGCGAACAGTGCTCTCCCGAAAAATCTTGACATGATGAAGTGACGCAGAGGTCACGATGAACTGCTGCAAGGAAGCGCCCCGCAAATAGTCCATGACGAGATAGACGGTGTCGTTTTCCTGGAAAAAATTCAAAACACTGACGACATTGGGATGAACGATCTGGGCCAGTGCCCGACCTTCGTCCAAAAAGCTGCGAAAACCAATGCGGTAGAGCGAACGCTTGCTCTTTTCGACCATGACTGGCGCTTCACCGTGAGCCCGGCTCGCCAACCCAGCAGGCAAATACTCCTTGAGAGCGACTTCCTGCCCGGTGGGGCTAACCGCGCGGTAAACGATTCCAAAGCCGCCCGCGCCAATCTGCTGGACGATCCGGTACCCACCCACCCACCGGCCAGGGGCCAAGGGTGCAGGAAGAGACTTCGATACCGGCGGGTTCATGCCATAGTGCAAGAGTTATTCTTGCCAGCGTTCTTCACCTCAAAAATAGGCCAAAGAAGCGGGTCATTCTCAATGCAAGCCTCATCGTCAAGGAATTAATAATGTCAGTTTACAGTATGACCGGATATGCCACAGCGCAGCATGGCGCCACGGGTGCGACAACTCCAACCGAGAGCAAGCCAGCGCCCGTTGCACAGCTGGGACTCGAAATCCGTTCGGTCAACAGCCGCTTTCTGGACTTGAGTTTTCGTTTACCAGAGGACCTGCGGCCCTGGGAGCCCGCGTTGCGCGAGCTGCTGGTTTCCCGGCTGAAACGAGGCAAAGTGGAAGTGCGCGCGTTCGTGGATGTGCAGCACGGAAACATTAGCGACCCCTCGCCGAAACTGCTGCAACGACTGAATGGGCTCCAAGACACGATTAAGGTCTGGCTGCCGCAGGCGGGAAGCCTCACGGTCGCAGACGTCTTGCGCTTGTCGGCCTCCGAACAATCGGGGGTACGCGATTGGAGCGAAGAATTGCTTCCCTTGGCCCGAACCGCGCTCTCAGACCTGCTGGCCGCGCGTGCGCGGGAAGGTGCACGCCTGGCGTCCATGCTGTTGGAGCACATCCAGCAATTGCGGCGGCTGGCCGGCCAAGCGACGCCCTTGGTGCCGCAACTGGTGGCGCAGCAGCGTCAGCGGTTTATGGAGCGCTGGGCCGAGGCCATGGCGCTGGGGGAAGGCAACGCACTGCCCGAGGCCGCACAGGACCGGGCGTTGACCGAAGCGACGGCTTTTGCCATTCGCATCGATGTAGCCGAAGAAATCACCCGCCTGAACTCGCATCTTGACGAGCTAGAACGCCTGATCACCAAGGGCGGCGAAATCGGCAAACGTCTGGACTTTTTAATCCAGGAGTTGCACCGCGAGGCAAATACCCTCGGCTCCAAATCCGCGGCGTTGGCATTAACCCATATCTCGGTGGACATGAAGGTGCTGATCGAGCAAATGCGGGAGCAGGTGCAGAACATAGAATAAGAATCCACATTGATGGCATTCGTTCCCGCTATGGATTACCCCGGAAACCTTTTTGTTGTTGCCGCCCCCAGTGGGGCGGGCAAGTCCAGTCTGGTCAACGCCTTGCTAGAGCTCGACTCCCACGTACAACCGTCGGTGTCGCACACCACGCGTGCGCCGCGGGGCCAGGAAAAGCATGGACGCGAGTACTTTTTTGCCTCGGAGCAGGAGTTCGACGCGATGGTGGCCGCTGACGCCTTCGTCGAGTGGGCCCACGTCCACAATCACCGCTATGGCACCTCAAAAAAGGCCATCGAAGACCGCATGGCCTTAGGCGCGGATGTGATATTGGAGATTGACTTCCAAGGTGCGATTCAAATCAAACAGACTTTTTCTAACGCAGTGTGTATTTTCATACTGCCGCCCAGCTGGGAAGAGCTGAGAGCGCGGCTGGAACGTCGTGGCGAAGATGCGCCGGAAACCATTGAGCTGCGCATGAAAAATGCCGCCCTCGAGGTGGCACAGGCCGGAAAGTTCGACTTCGTTATAATTAACGAACTGTTTGACCGCGCGCTTTTTGACCTGAAAGCGATTGTTCACTCCCAGCGACTCAAGTTTGTAGCGCAGGCGCGCGCCAGAGCCGCAACGTTTCAAGCGCTCAACATCCCCTTGTAATTTCGGAGAATCTCATGGCCCGCATCACCGTCGAAGACTGTCTCGAGCAGATCCCCAACCGTTTCCAGCTGGTGCTGGCTGCGACCTATCGCGCTCGCATGCTGAGCCAGGGTCACGCGCCGAAAATTGAAAGCAAAAACAAGCCGGGAGTCACCGCCCTGCGTGAAATTGCCGCCGGCAAGATCGGCATCGAAATGTTGAAAAAAGTACCTTTGTAAGGCGACACTTAAATCAGGAATGAGGCCCTGTTCAGGGCCTTTTTTCATGGCAGCTGCCACGGTAACGGTACCCTCAGGATACGATGTAAGCCGCGGCTCCGGTGGAAAACAAGGTACCGTCGGCGCCCAAAAATTCCATGCGGGTGCTGGCGACCCGGGAGCCCAGGCGCAAGACATGGGCGTGCAACTCAAAATAGGGGCTGATGCCTGGTCGCAGGTAGTCAATTCTCAAATCAATGGTGCCGAGCTTGCCAAAGCGGTGCAAACGCTGCATTGGCGTCTCGTCCATGTGCCGGGCGCCAATGGCGGCCATTACGGCCAAGCCACCCATCGCATCGAGACCGGCGCTGATGACCCCGCCGTGAACCCGGTTAAACGCGAAATGCCCGACCAACTCGGGGCGCATGTCGATGCGCGCCATCACGCGGGTGGGCTCCAGACAGGTGATTTTCAAGCCCAGTAGCTGGTTGAAAACAATACGCTCTTCGAAGATTTTTTTCAGGCCGCTGACAAACTCTTCTTCAAAGGCGGCAGGGGCTTGGGCAGAGGCCGGTGCGCTGTCGGCGCCAGAACTTGATTTCTTGGTCATGCCCTATTGTCACAGCCCCAGTTGACGGGAGGCCAACTCTTTCATTATTTCCTCGGCGCCGCCACCAATCATCATGACCTTGACCTCGCGGTAAATGCGCTCACAGGCAGTGCCGCGCATAAATCCCATGGCGCCCAACAACTGCACGCCCTGATCGGCACAAAATTGCATGGTTTGGGTGGCGTGGTTCTTGAGTAAACAGACCTGCGACACCCACTCCGGGCCTTCGTCACCCTCGTCCAGCCGCCGGGTGACTGCATCGGCCCAAGCCCGGGTAGATTCGATCCGCATTTTCATGTCCATGAGCTTATGGCGTACGACCTGGTGCTCCACCAAGGCGCTGCCAAAAGTTTTGCGGGTGCGGGCCCAGTCCAAGGCCTCGGCATAGCAACATTCGGCAAACCCTAAGGCCATCACCGACATGGCGAGACGCTCGCCGTTGAAGTTGCTCATGATCATCTTGAAGCCGCTGCCCTCCTGCCCGACCAGAAATCGGGCCGGGACCCGCACGCCCTCAAACCGCAAATGGGCCGTGTCCGAACAGTGCCAACCCATTTTCTGTAGGGGGCTACGCGACAGGCCCACCGAGTCACCTGGCACGACCAGCATGGAAATACCGCCCCGCCCTTTGTT
>Ga0214921_10004973_pt1 | contig 19104 bp, 16 predicted proteins | sample LL1505_MetaG_FD_177992 | JGI IMG/M metagenome (GOLD analysis project Ga0214921, IMG submission 177992) | Freshwater microbial communities from Lake Lanier, Atlanta, Georgia, United States - LL-1505 | ecosystem: Environmental > Aquatic > Freshwater > Lake | place: USA: Georgia | collected... | reverse complement strand
TCATTGTCTTTCGCGTTTCCCAACTTCCCGAAGACGTGGGGACAAAACTATTTGTTCGCTCCAGACGGACCATGCCTTTCGCCATCCTGATCATGAATGGCGCCGGGGCATATCTTTTTCAGGCTAAGGCTCCGGACCGTTTAACGATCACCTGCGATTTCGTGATTTTCCTCATCTGGGCTTCATACATAGGCCTGCCATTCTTCAATCATTTAAAGGCTAAATGGAAACATTAGCCCGTAACTTCTTCCGCTGTCTCACTCCACTCACTCAACTGCGGACAAAGATCCAGGATGTTTGGCAGTTCCGGTTTATCGAGGAAAAGTTTTGGCAGATTCCACTCCTGCAGGTCTTCTGTGCCAGTGACTGAGTTCATCCGCCGGCTCCATAGCGGATCTGAGGTAATATAAGCACTCAACTGCATAACCCTACCCTCCAACATCCGGGGTAAATTCCTGACAAACTGCCGCCACATATCAGCCATGGGGACAACCACACCCCGGGTGACCCCCTGGAGCGCAACACTCCGCCAAACATCCCCCGCTTCTCGCCTCCGGAATGTACAGTTCGCCGCCTCCCAAGCGACGCACTCATACCAGATTGCACAGACCTGATCGATTCCACGCCGCAAGCGCTGCACATCTCCATGCTCACAAACAGCCCTGGCCGCATCGGCCATTTCCTTCAAGTCCCTCGCAGCCCGCTCTGCCAAAGGGACAAACTTTGCTCCGTGAGCTTGCAAACATTCCGGCTCATCATTACTTTCCAGGACGGAATCGACAGCCATGTTCCAATCGCGACACATCGATCGAACTCTTCCACTCATACGATCCAGGACAAATAATCCAACCCACCCCTCTGGCTGTAGCTTGGCAATAATGTCCTCATACTGACCATGTGACATATAAGGTGGGGGGAACGGATACCGGGACCTCACCTCGCGAAGCGTGATCCTCCGGGGCCCTAAGGGCTCATTCTGAACAGCTTGAGGTTGAATCCTAATTCTTGTCCTAGGCAAGCGGGCCTTGGGCGGTTTGGGAAAAAGGTTCAGGCCCCGAAAGAAGTTTCTCATGGAGCCTCCTCGTCGATTTGACCGACAGGAAACGGTTTTCGGATAATCGAGTTGGAATAAGTGCGATAGACGGTGTCTTTCTGAATAATGTATTCGGGAAACGGCTTCCGGAAGATCGTATTGGTGTACGTTCGATACAGCCAGACTGTTCCGTCCGACTTTTTTTCCGAAACATAGTCAGGAAAAGGCTTTCGAAAGATTGTGTTTGTGTAAGTCCGGTAAACCTTGGCGGTTTCACCGTCTCCGGCCTGAAGCTGTTCCGCCAAAAGGAGTATTAGTCCAAAATAGAGAATTTTCATCGGTTATTGACCACCTTGGGCCTCATTGTTTGGAGGGTTTTGTTATACCGATTTACATCGTCTATTTTGTTCGCGTCGTTCAGAAGAAAAGCTTTTTGCCCAAGACGGAAGTTTTCCTCTTCTTTTGCACCGATCACCCCCTGGATACGGGAACGGGTAACCGAGCCCCGAGGATCCATGACGTTGTACTTGCTCTTTTCATATTCCAGCATCTTGATCATCTGCCGGTTTGATTCCATCTGACTTTTAGCGATGTGATACTCAGCACCCCGTGTGGTGCAGTCGTACTTCTGATAAGTCATTTGGCCAAAAGATACTGGTGCAATCATGATTTGAGCCAAGAGACATAGAATCCAGAGAAACATGAATGACGCACGATTCTGTTTTTGATTGGTATTCTCTACCATATTAGTCCCGCCTCTTTTTGCTTTGGGTTCGGCCATCTTAATGAGCCACCTTGGCTGGTGTGACTGTTTCGGAGAGTTCACTGACCGGTTGCAGTTCCGGGGTCAAGCCAGGGTGATCGTCCTGATTCCAAGGGTCATCATCGCGAAGAACAATACTCACGTCTGGGTCAGGTCCAGTCTGCGGTTGAGGGTCGCCATAATCCCCTCCCCCGTCATCCCCGCCTTCCATCCGGTTGACCCAGAATGCGGCTAGGATTTTCCAGATCCAGATGATCAGGCAGGCCAAGCTTCCCCAAAGCAGCCAATCGCCATACAACATGGAAAAGAACCAGAAGCTTGTGGCCCAATAAAACCAGCTGGGCTTCTTTTCTTTGTCCCTGCATGAATGCAGATACCCGGCAGTCCAACCGATATAAAAAAGCAATATCGTGGCCATTTATTTTTTAACTCCTAAATACTCGTCCTTCATGAAAGCCTTTATAAGGCACCCCCTAGGACAAAAACGGTCCTTCCATTGACGGTCTACCACAGGACGAAACTAGACGATCAAACCGTCACTCCAGATGTCCACTATGTTGCTATCCAGGCAAGGATTTACTCGGTGAGTTAGTTTGGATGCTTTTCATTGGCTTTTCTTTTCGTTTTCACTCTTGACTTTGCCTTTTCAAATACTTCTAAGGCGTCATTGTACAATACTAATTCCGGTTTCATTTTTGCTAATGCCTCAGCTCCCTTTTCGCCAAGCGAGCTTAATCCAAACAATGAAATATCATACTTATGTAAAGCGAGGCTCATAGCAGCTGTGTCGGAAAGGGCCTGAAGACCAGAAAGTTCAAGGCTACCTGCATATTCACCATCTCCTTGATGCGATGCCAATGCCTTGGCCACTCCATCAGTTATTGATTCAATCCCATTCAGAGACAAAGATGCCTGTGCTTTTGACAAGCTACGAGCACAAGCCTCACTCAAAGATGTAAGCCCACTTAGCTGTAACGTTGAGCCCCTGAATTTACCGAGAGCTGCAGCAATGGGTTCCGTTAAGTCTGAAAGACCTGAGAGGTTGAGGTTCCCATTACAGTTCCCGCCTTCCCCTTTAAATTCCGTAAGGGCTGTAGCACTTGCCTCCGTAATGTACACCAGTCCACTTAAGTCCAGATTATTTCCGGATATCTTACTTAACTTTACAGCCACCGAATCATCTATTTTCTTTAGTCCAGAGAGAATGATTCCGCCCTTACCCTGATGCTTGCTTAAAGCTTCAGCGACAGAATCAGATATCGACGTTAACCCGCCGAGTTCTAGCAGGAACCATGCATTTTTAGCATTTTGAAGAGCCAGCAGTTGCGCCACTTTTTCTGATATCGCCTTAAGTCCATTTAAGTGAAGATGGCCTTTTTTATACTTACTCAGGACCTGCGCTGCGTCTTCATCAATCGAAGCGAAGTAGTCCGTCTGGGTAGAGACCCACTTGTGACCCTTGGTCACATAGGCCTTAGCGATTTCTTTTGTCAGGACTTTACCTTTAGCCATAAGAGCCTTTCTTTCTTGTCATTGCAACTTGATCCTTTGAATTAATATAATAATCATTTGCTTTATAAGTGCTTTTTGTTAATTAAAGGAATCCTCTTTCAAATACCACACAAACAGCTGGCTACCGAGTTTAATTAAAGACTTCGACAAAAAAAGGAAGATGCTATGAGCATAACTATGAGTTGGTGTGAGGCGTGTAACGCCGGGAGCCTTGAAGGAGATCCGGAAATAGCACCATGCGATTCTTGTGGCCGTAATATTCATGAACATTGCCTAGTTGATTGGGATGGGGAGACAAAATGGGAGGAATATGATTTTCCGGCTATTTATTGCCCCTTTTGTACGGGAAAACAAAGGTCCTCTTATGACAAAGGCTTCGAGGCGGGGTTTCAAGAAGCATGTAAAGCTTTGATTCAGCCGGAAGGTGATTCTCATTCAGTCAGCGAGATTTCTGTAAGTGAATTTAGCCAGCTTCACAAATTAACCCACGAAATCGCTAAGGCGCTGGCTTGCACCAAGAGCTGGCTTTGTTTCGACGCTTTAAAGCCTCTTCCACATGAAACTTGGGAGGATGTCTTTCCCGTTGAAGCAAGCAAGGCCATCTCGGCCTACCAAGGTGGCTTGCTTAGCCTCTCGTCCTTAAAAGAAACCGGAGAAAAACAAATAAGCTACCTGTCAGCTTGTGAATCGAGTCTTAATCTCTCGGGTCTAACATCATTGCCAGGAAGTTCCGCTCATTTTCTCGGCAAACACAAAGGCGACCTTACTCTAGGCCTTGAAGATCTATCAGAAGAAGAAGCGAAAGAGCTTTCATGCAAAAAAGGGGCCCTAATCCTGACGGGGGTAAAATCAGTAACACCAAAAGTCGCAAGGTTTTTTGAAGGTTTTGAGGGCAGTTTACGGATAGGGTTAACCCAAATCCAACCGGAGATCGCAAGCAACCTTTCAAAGATAAAAGGCGAATTCCTTGGACTTGACCGAGTTGAGGAGGTTGATACAGCTTCAGCCCATGAGCTCAGTTCATTTAATGGGCACCTGTATTTGGGCTTAAAGAAGATCGATAAGGATATCGCAGCGGAGTTGGGTCATGCACATGGCGGGTTAACCATTTCTTCTCTTGAAGCATTGTCAAAAGAATCCGCAAGCCACCTAGTAAAAAGGTCAGGCTCTCTTGAACTAAGCGGTCTAACTGAGATTTCAACAGATGTGGCAAGGATTCTCGCTCAAAACAAGGGGGATGTCAGCTTGGGTGGCTTAGGATCAATAAGTGAAGATGCTGCTCTTGAGTTTTCCAGGCACAAGCATTCCCTTTATTTATACGGTCTTACTGATTTGTCGGACAAGTCCGCAGAGCATCTATCCGCCCACCGTACTCTTAGTACTGATAGTGTGCTGTTTCTTAGCCTTGCACTTCCACGTGAATCTTTATTTGAGCTTCTTTCATATCATGAAGGCACTTTAATGTTAGGTATTGGTGCTCGCCCGTTTTCTTTTCGAAGAGAAGATTCCCGCACAATTGAACCTAAGGAAGCCGAGTTTCTTCTCAAGCATAAGGGCAAAGTAATAGTCCGTTGGGTGGATGCGCTCAAGAGTTCGGTAGTTCAGATTCTAAAGACTTGCCCGTCGATCGAAGGAATTGATTACGATTCTATTCATATTCTGAAGGAGACTTCTAAGGAGTTAAAACGGAGAAACGCATAACACATAAATAACGTAAAAAAGAATTCATTTGAATCAAGAGGGACACTTCCAACCGATGACTGCCTGGTTCCAGTCCATCCTGCAGCTGGGGGTCGCCATAATCTCCCCTCCCATCATCCCCGCCATCCATCCGGTTGACCCAGAATGCGGCTAGGATTTTTCTACATCCAGATAATCAGACAGGCCGCGCTTCCCCAAAGCAGCCAATCGCCGAGGACGGAAATTAAACTTACTCTACTTCTATTACTCTTCTTTTAGGATGACTTGTTTTGGGGATCTTCTTAGACCATCTTTCAATATTAGCATTGTCCTTGTCATAAAAAGCTTTGGTTTTAGATTCTTGAGATTTTAAGTTAGGATCTTGATCTCTTGCGCTTTCCATCTCAACTTTAAAAGCATTGAATTCTTCTTTTATTTGTTTTTCTACTAGCGGATTGTATCTGCTGAAATCAAAATTATCTATAGCCTCTTGTTGTTGATTAATAGACTTTGTATATGCGTCAGGCTCGCCCTTCTTTACCTGAGCATAAGCTAAGTTACTTATAGTCATACAAATAGGCGCAAATAGTAGTACTCTCAGATAAATGGCTTTTTTACTGAATAACCCAAACACCGAAATGCGTGTTATAGATTTTTTTTTCATTTTTCCTCCATATATTCAAAGTCATTTATTCTTTGCTTTAGTTTCTTCTGTTGAATAGTTAAGGCTTCGATTTGATCCTGCATATTTTTAAGTTTCTTTTTAGCTTCTCTAGCATCTCTTTGCGGTTTCATTTTAGCATTATAAGCGTCATTTTTAGCCCGCATTGCCGACCATATTGCAAATGCTTTTTTTTCATCGCCACTGTCTAAAGCCATCTTGCCAAGCATGAATTCCCCATAAATGTTCCCTTCTTTATTACCATTATCTGAGCTTTTTTTAAAGAATTCTTTAGCTTTTTCCGGGTCTTTTTGAAATCCATTGCTTCCATGAAGCATATAAGTACCAACCATATCGCAAGAAGCAGAGTCGCCAGATTCGGCTTTCTTTAAAAGATTCTGATCTTGGGCGTTTAAGCTATAACTTAGAAATAATGCCAAACCAATTAATTTGTTTTTCATTAAACTATTTATATGCCACTTGCTGACCCATAATTGTTTTTTACGCGCTTCGCTCGTTATGCTCTGTTTGCTGTTCATAAGGTTACCTTACTTCATCCCCTAGGACAAAAACGGTCCCAGAAGATTATTTTCATCAGGTACAGCCAATGTCCTACCCCCTTTGGCAGGCTAACCCTATGCAACAGAAAGACACCGTCTACCGTACTTACTCTAATTCGATTATCCGAAAACCGTTTCCTGTTGGTCAAATCGACGAGGAGGCTCCATGAGAAACTTCTTTCGTGGCCTGAACCTTTTTCCCAAACCCCCCAAGGCCCGCTTCCCTAGGACAAACCTGCGGCTTCAGCCTCAAGCTGTTCAGAATCAGCTCTCGGGACCTCGTAAGATAACCCTTCGCGAGGCCAGGACCCGGTATCCATTTCCCCCTCCCTACCAGTCGCACGGGTGCCACGAGGACCTACTGGTGCAGCTTAAGCCTGAGGGTTGGGTGGGGCTTTTTATCTTAGATCGAATGAGCGGAAGGATTCGGACCATGGCCCGCGACTGGAACATGGCGGTAGATTCAGTTTTGGAATCGGATGATGAGCCCGCCTCCATCCAGGTGCACGCCGCCAAGGTGGTGCCCCTTGCCAACCGAGCGGTGGAGGAGCTGCGTGAGCTGATGGCGGCCTCCAAGGCGGCCACGGAGTATGGGGACATTCAACGGTTTCGAGCGGCTATCGATCAAGTTTGCCAGACATGGCATGAGTGTGTGGCCTGGGAGGCAGCAAACTGTCATTTCCGACGTGGAGATGCTGAAGATGTCTGGCGCAGCGTGGCACTTCAGGGTGTGACTCGCGCAGTGATTGTTTCCTTGGCGGGGCTTTGGGAGCAGTTTGTGCGGGGTCTGCCACTTTTGCTTGAGGGACGCACCCTGCAAATGAACGTCTTCATTACGTCAGATTCCCTTTGGACTCGTCGTTCGGAGGCAGTTGATGGAACGATGGACTTGATTGAATCCTACCTTCCCTCCCTTCTGATCTCAAAACCTACCCTGCCAGATATTCGGGAGCTCTGCCCCCAACTTAGTGAATGGCATGAATCTGATGCAGAATCGACACCGGTGACATAAACCTTTCAACCATTGGATACTTTATGGAAATGTTTTTTATTTTGTTTTTTGGTATAGTCATCTTTATTTGCCTTCATCAAAAAGGGGGTTGGTGGATGATCTTGATCTGCTGTCTGGCATACCACCCCTTGTCTGCTGAAGAGACCCAGATTATCGAAACATTCCCACAATCAGTTTATCCAAGGCAGTTTCCATCCTACACGCTGCGCCAACAAGGAAAGGAGACCTATGTGTACCGAAACTTCAATAACTCAGTTTTTCACGAGCAGTTTCCCTCCTACGTAATCCGCCCAGTAAATAGCGCCGGGTCGGCTCGTTATGAGATTAGTGAGACTTACCCAAGATCAGTCTACCCAAAGCAGTTTCCTGTAAAAGTAGTTAGGGGGTCGTCCAACGCATTGAAAGCAGTTGTTGAGGACGAAAAACCATGACATCTATTCTTTTAGGTCTGCCTAGGTTATTTCGATGGAATCGGGTAGAATATAAACCACGAGTGCAGGCCTTCGCATTTGCAAGGTATCTCCTGCTATTCCCTATTTGGCAAATCCACTTTGAGAACAAAGACATCGCCTCGCTTAAACTCTGGCAACTCGTGACGTATATTTGCTTTTGGTGGAATTTCTCTTAATAAAGCGTATTTAGTCAAACTTTGTTAAAACGGACCTTTGATAATTGACTTTTATATCTTAATTAATAATATATTTACATGTATGTTTCGCTCGGTTTATTCCAGAAAAGCTAAAAACAGTAATTGATGCACTTTTTGAAAAGGGTGTAGGCGCACCGTTTAGAATAAGACAAGTCTAGTATGAGTAACGATACGGACTACAAGCTGATCTTTCGGCACCCCAAGCGCCACTATCTAGAGCAGGTGATGAATCACCTGATCGAAAAAAAACAGCGATATGAACAAAAAAAGTCTGAAAAGATTCCCCTTCAGCAACATCTCAAGGATTTGGGCCTGAACAGTCCGGCTGATTTCGTCTCTTGGGGCTTTTCTTTCGGCAAGATCACAAAAGCAGGCACATTTCAGACCGTAGAGGCCACCACGTGGGCCAACGAAAACTCCTCGAATGTCCACATTACTGGCGAAGATGGGGAGTTAGCTTCCCTGCTAAAGGTTTTTACTGAGCTTGATATTTCCGGCTCTTACCGTGATGAATATTCAGCAGGATCAATTCAAGGATACGAAAAGATCCAAGAACAGTCTCGCGAAGAGGTTGATGCAGAAGAGGCGGAGTGGGGTAGCGATGACTATTCCGAGGCCACAAAAACCCTTCTTAATAAGACTTATCATGGCCCATTGAGCCTCAAGGAGGCCCGACAACTCATCGAGGAGGGAGCGGATTTAAATGCTTCCATGAATGGTACCTGTTTTGGTGGCATGCTGGCAGATCCCGGCTGGGAGCTTTACAAGGCGATTCCGGAATTTTTAGAAAAAGGAATGGAGATGCAGACGATTGGCTACCTCCACCCTGACCTCGCAAGAGCCCTTGCCAAAAAGTACGTGGATTTCGAATTGGGGGGTCTTTTCCATTTGGATACAAATACAGCAAAAATCCTTGTTGAGGAGGTTTCAAAGAGACAACCCCCGAAAGGCGAGGTCTTTTTATTGAACCTTGCATTAAGTGAGATCTCGGAGGAATTGGCAAAGGTTCTTGCGCAATTTCCCGGAATTCTTGTCCTGGGGCTCCAAGAATTGGATTTAAAGGCTGCTCAGGCCCTTGTTGCCAAGGCCAATGAGCAATCATGTGATGGGCTGGCCTTAAACCTCCGTTCCCTGAAAGAGGTCTCACTTGATGTTGCCAAGGTTCTGGCCTGCTATCCTGGCGATTTGGATCTCGGTCTTACTGATCTTGATGCTTCACTTGCAGCCGCATTGGCATCCCATAAAGGATTGCTCACGTTTAGTGAACTTGGGTGCTATAGCGGCTCAGGAGTTTTCGAATTAGATGAAAGAACCGCTGCAGAGCTTGGAAAGCATCACGGACCCTTGAGGATTTTTTTTCTCCGTTACCTTTCCGCAAAAAGCGCATCAGGTCTAGCGAAGAACACCCATGGCCTCTATTTCCAGGATCTAGGGACTTGGAACCGCCAGAAAGAAGAGCCAAACGAATTTAAAGATGAAGAAGGCAATATCTATAGATACAAGCTTGATGATCAAACCCTCTCTGAGCTGATGAAATGTCCAGGAGAGGTCCTACTTGGTATTGATCGTTTGACTCCTGAGCAGGCCAAAATCTGCGCCTCACACCCCGGAACCTTATGGCTTCCCTATTTGCGCAGGTTACAACCGAAAGCCGCATGTTGTTTGGCAAAAAAGGCAGGGAATCTGAACCTGAGTGGCCTGGAAGAGTTATCCGACGAGATATGCAAATATTTTTCTGACTTTCCGTTCACCCTTTCATTGGAAAACTTGGAAAAGGTCAGCCCTGAAGGCCTCCAATCACTCACAAGACTTCACAATGCCCCAGAACCAGCAGAAATTTACGCGCCTGCCTTATTTGGGAATGAAGAAGAAGGCATCGCTACCACATCACAGCAGCCCGATGAGGAAAGAAAACGGCTGACTGCGCTACTGAAAACTCAAATGTCCTCAATAAATGAAATTCCTCCCATCGAGGACTTTGGGGGAGCCCCAGCCGCATCGCCTTCTCCAAAAGCAGACCAACCAAGTAGTTCATTAACCTTGGAAAAGGAGCCTAAAATCGATGAGATTCGGCGCCCCAACTCACCTGCCTCGCTCAATGGGTTCGATCTCGACAAGTTGAGGGAAGACCTCCGAAGAGAAATTAAGGCAGAGGTGCTGCGCGAAATTCAAACTAGTCCCAAAACGGAACCACCCGAGGATCGTTTTTCAAAGCCTTCTGCACGGGAAGTCGGTCCCCCATCCAACAAGGTCAACGTGGCCCAGAAGGATCCAGACCTCTCGACAAGAGGCTTTAAGTTCACTTGGCTGATTTTTCCAATCAGTCTATTGGTGGGTTGGCTTTTACTAAGGTTATTACCCCCTACGCCCCCTCCCCAAGCTGAACTAACCCCAACAACCAATACCGTAACGCAAACGAATCAGGTTATTTTAACGCCAGATCCGACTCTAGCCGCCACATCCACATCAGCGATTGTGGAGCCACGCCCCGCCGAAACCACGGAATCCAGACCCAGGGTACACGTGGTTACCCAAGGAGACACTTACTGGGGGCTTGTGCGAAAGTACTTTCCAGAATCAACCAACTTCAATCATCAGATTGAGCGACTTCGGGATGCCAATTCTGACTTAGATGAGAAAAGTCTAAGCATCGGCACAGAAGTTGTAATTCCTCCCGAGGAGATTCAAGATGAACGTTCGAGCCCAGAGACCCCCGAGGCCCGCGGGACGAAAGCGGCAGAGCGCCTGGCCGAAGGCGAAACCGAGGAGTCAGCGCCCGATGCCTCAGGCGATGCTGAAGCGAACCGCAGCAAAAGTCCCCCCAGCAAAATGATGCAAAGATCACGACAATGACAAGTCTTTCCAGAACAAGATTCTTTTACTATCTGTGTTTCTGAGGCCCTCCCTACGTCCGAAACAATCTAAATGGATTAGTTCTTTTTTATTGTTTTTTAAAGGATTACTGCAAAAAATGCATATTCCTTTACCAAAGACTTTCAGCGTAATAATTGTGTTCGTGCCCCCTAAACCCTGAATTAAAAGATGAGCACCTCACCAATCTCATTTTACTATGCCGAGGGTGAGAACCCCCAAGGCCCCTTTACCGCGGCGCATATTCTCAGTCTCAAGAGTCTTGGAAAGATTTCCGCCCAGACTTGGGTGATCCCTGCGGGCGAGATGGAGTGGAAGCCTTTTGCAGAATTGGAACCGCTGCTTAGGTCGCTTTTGCCGCCCATGCCAAAGCCTCAAACCCCACTTGCTCAGACCCGATCCGAATTTTTCGTGGCGTCGACTACCGAACCGCAAAAGTCGCTTGAGAAAAAGGCTACAGACGCACCACAAGAAGCCAAAACCGGGTTCACTTTCACGGACACTTTTCTCGACTTGGCTAAAAGTCAGGATAACCCCGCTAGGCGATTCTCACGTTTGGCTTCTCTCTTGGAAGACATGTATGACCTAAATGAATCCGATGCAAAGCGGATCGTAGCCGGCGCAATTCAAGAAGGCTACCAAGGATCTTTGGCATTATCTTCGCTGACAGAAATCTCCCTTGAATTTGCAGAGATACTTGCCACTCATCCAACCCGAGAAGAGGTGGGGGAAATTCTTTATTTGAATGGCCTGGAAGAACTTCCCCCGGCCCTCGCTGAGGTTCTGGCCAAACATAGGGGTTACCTCTCGCTTTCCGGAGTCAAGACGCTGTCCCAACAGTCAGCCGCTGCCCTCAAAAGACACCAGGGACGTATTGATCTGGAGGGGCTGTCTGAAATGACCGAGCCGGTGGCACGGGAACTTGCGGATCATCAATACCGCCTGACCCTTGACGGCATAAAGAGCATTTCCCTTGAAGTTCTGGCTCATTTGGGTCGGCATGCCCAGCCTATCGACCTCCACGGACTTAAAAAACCCGCCGAGAATATTTTGGAAGAGCTGAAAACTTATCCGCAAATCCGCCTGGGTGACTTTGAGGACGAGCAGGAGGAAAACAATTTCGATGCTGAAGAGGATGAAGAGCCAATCTCTGCCTCCGGGGCGGACGACGAGGAAGATAACGACGAAGCGGAAGAAGACGATGTCGAGCTTTTGGATTCTGATTCTAGGTCACAGAACAACTACCCTAATGCTCTAGAAACCAAAGAGGCTGATTCTGCCATTTCCGAAAACGACTCGCAGGAGGTCAAGGCGTTTAAGATTTTGGATTTGATATGGGGGGATGATGAAGAAGGTGTCGTTCAAGGTCTCAATCTTATCTCCGGCTTGGACCGAGTTACCCTTAAACGCATATTCCGTTTTTTCCCAAAAAAGCTTGATTTAAGCAAGCTACGCCAATTTCCTCAGTTCAGGGGATTGGAACTTTACTCCGGAGATCTTTCACTCGCTGGGATTAAATCCTTAACACCGGAAATGGCAGCAGTATTGGCACAGAAAATAGGGGGGCTGAACCTTAATGGCCTCACCGGTTTGCCGGTTGATTTGGCAAGGGCTCTCGCTGCCCATCGTGGTAACATGAATTTAAATGGGGTAAAAACAATTACCCTTGAGGCCGCTCAGGAGATATCCAAGCACCATGGAAAGGTTTTTTTTGATTCTCTACGGAATCTCCCAGATGAGATTCAAAAGGTCTTTCGGAAAATGGATGGTTATTCAGGGCCAAAACTTAGACCACCGCTCCAAGATTTTGAATTCCTCAGCAAGCTTCTTGATGTACCCCAGAAAGTCCTTGCACGGCTAACGGGAGTTAGCAAATGGGAGTGGGGGAACCGTGCCCCTCTTTACAGGGTCTTTTTTATTCCCAAGCGAAATGGCAGTTCGCGCATTATCCACAGTCCTTGTGATTCATTGCGCTGGATCCAGGGACTAATCAAAACATGTATTTTGGATCCTGCCCCAGTTCATTCGGAATGTGTCTCGGCTTTTCGTCCGGGAAGATCAATTCTACACCATGCCATGCAACATGCCGGCAAAGCGGTTGTCATCAAAATGGACCTTCAGGATTTTTTCCCCTCAGTCACTTTTCCGAAGGTAGAACAGGTATTTAGAAAACTTGGTTTTGCTGGAGCTGTCGCCCGGCAGTTGACCCTTCTTACGACCACTAATCTTCGTGAAGGCCGCGAAATGCCGGAACAAATTCCACCGGAAACTCAGGGTCTTAGCAGACCAGAAACGTGGAGGTCTCTTCCGCAGGGAGCACCAACCTCCCCTCAACTGGCTAACATGGCTGCAGCGAGGCTGGATTTACGTCTGATCGGTCTTTGCAAAAGCTTTGGATTTCACTACTCAAGATACGCGGATGATCTCACCTTCTCCTCGCCAGACTCCAAAGCCAAGGCTTCCACACTGATTCGCGCTGTTCAACAGATTGTCGAAACAAGCGGTTTTTGGGTTAATCCGGAGAAGACTAGAATCATGCGTGCCACCTCAACCCAGAAGGTCACAGGTCTTATCGTGGGAAGCGGCCAACCGAGGGTCCCTAGAAAAGTTATGCGCAGGGTAAGAGCGATGGTTCATCAATCGAAAACTAAGGACTCTTTCCAAGAGCATAATCGGCTTCGCGGATACCTATCATTCATCAAAATGATCAACGAAGATCAGTTTTCCAAACTCAAAGTTTGACCGCTCGGGAAGTAATTTTCTTATGCCCATTCAAAGGAATAATTGTAAATAATACTTGAAAAAGATAATCAACTTAATTTAAATCCAATAATGTTCGGTCAATACAATTCAGTTGAAGAAATTGAAGAATACATCGAAGAAGCCAAAAAGCAAAACGATTGGTTTTCTGTTGGAAGATTACAAGTTCGTTTGGAGCAGTTTAAAAAGTGGCAAAAGGAACAGAAAGAAACCAAAAAGAAACGCAAATAACTCTTCCTCAAAAGGCTTACTCGTTTGCCTTACCTTGCTGTTTCAGAAGCTGGAGGCCTAAGTCCAAAAAACCTTTGACAAAATGGACATTTGATATGAAATAAGGTCACTTCCAGTCATAAAATACGCTGATGCTTCGTCAGCGGGTTATCATGTTTGGAACATCGTTCTTTGGACATAGTAAGTCTTTGCATCTTAAAAGACTTGCGCAGACAGGGGGGTCCCGTCTGCAAGTCTTTTAATTGAGCAAGGATTTGCGAATCTTTGCAAGATTTGCAAATCCATGTCATATTAAGGACTTGCACAGCAGCACCCCCCGTGCCTGGGCAAGTCTTTTTAATATCAAAGACTTAATGATGCCCAAAGTCGGAAAGGGTTGGCTGGTGGAAGTGATTGGCGGCTTCTGTTTAAACAGGAGCCGCCAATTTTATTTCATCTGAACTATCCTGCCCGGACGCAGATGGGAATCCGCCCGACCATCCGGTGTGACCACCCAAAGAATCCGACAACCGGGATCCACCTCCGGCGTGGGCCCATAGCCATCTGTCAAATAGATGCACCCTCCTAAACGGCGCCGTTTATTTAGCTTCAACCATTCAAACACCGGATCGAAAGAAGTTCCGCCACCTCCGGAAAGTTCTGGCACCATTTTATTCCGAAGAATAGAAATCTCTTGAATTTCTGCGTCACACTGAATCAGGGTAATCTTTGTTTTTTGCCGCTGAATGGCGTGGATCTCACGAAAAAAAGTCTTAAAGACCTCCTCACTGATAGATCCAGATGTATCAATAGCTACCACCAACTCTCGCCCCATGGGCCTGATTTTATTGCCGGCCTCGCCTGGAAATCTCCGGCTTTCCCGAAGATGCGTGCTGACAAGCCGAGTTTGCTGGGAAGTCATGGCAAAGATCCGGAGAATTCGACGCCATGGCAACCCACTCATATCGGAAAGCACATAGTCGATTTCCCTACGCAAGCCGGCTGGCATATCCCCCCATTGCTTGGAAGACACCTTAAGTTTTGCCGCCTTGATTACATTCTGAAGTTTTGCCTGCTGAAGGATACGAAGCCCCTGTGAATTACTTTTATCACTTTCCTCAAGTCCTTTATTTTCGAGGCTACTTGAATCATCGCTCCATCGGGCATGAGTACCCCGATTTTTTCCGTTTGTTTTTTTAAGAGTCCGTTTCGTTTGTATTTTGGGGTGGAAAGACATGTCTTGAATAACATCATCGGAATCTTTTCCTGTCGTTTCCTTGCAACTCTCTGAACTACAAGGTGAGGATGATTCGATCTCTCGCCCGGCACTCTCTTTTCTTGAAGACCGCTGAAGAGTTTCAGCCTTGATCCTTTCATAATACCAATCCGCAGTTTGGTCAGATATCATCGCGATCTTAGGAAAATCCCGCAGTTCCCATGCATCTTCCGGCATTGTCCACGGGTGAACTAGTTGATTCACCACCAGATCGCTAGCAATATCAAAGCTCTCTTGCCAGGATGCTTGGTGAGGTCGTCTTAAATGGTGACCAAGAATTATGTGCAAAAGCTCATGTTTAATCAGGGCGATTCTTTTTTCTTCGGTAATCTTTGAAACAAAGAAGTTCGGATTTATCAGGAGGGAGAAGCAATTATTACGGAAGCAGGTTCCTAGGGTCTCAACTTCATCAGTAAAACATCTTCCCAAAGCTGATAAAACATGAGCAAAAAAGGGTTCCTTTAAGAGAAGTTCGATGCCTACGGATGCAAGGCAACGATCTGCTTTCTGAAGCAAGGGTTGCACGGAAAGATTGCTCAGTTTCAAACAGCCTGAAGAATAGCCAATTGGACCTCAGGTAGAGCAACTGTCTCTTGTGCTATCTTGGATCCTTTTGAATCTTGCATGGCTACCTGACTTAGTTCCCGGTGAAATGAGAAGCGCAAGTCAGCAGGAATTGCAGATGAAAGAAGCATAACAGCTAGATTTTTCGAAGCATACCCACCCTCCTGGCCGTCCCCTGTTTTCAGATGAAGAATCATACGTGTGATGAACGTGGAAAGAAGGTCTACTCGTTTTGTTCCTTGCCCCCCGTCTGCCATAGTTCGAAGGACTTTCTCGGCCTCTTCTTGGGCAGAAATGGAGAGAAATTTCTCGGGGGATGGAAGTTTCGATAAGCTTTCTTGCACAAAGGCTAAAAAGCTGGATACGGTTGTCTCGTCAAGGCAGGCGTGCGCCAATCGAGATACCCTTTCAGCTTTTTCGATAAGATTTGGAATGCTTTTCAATTGATGAAAGAAATGCACTAAAGACCGTGGTGTCGTTCTTTTTCCTGTGACACTTTCAGGGTATGTCAGAACAAAATTGATTCCGCGAGGATCCACATTTGATTTAATGGCCCATTCTGACCAACTCTTCTGATTAAAGATCAGGGTAATGTGAAGCATCCGGGTAAGCATGGCTGGATCAAACGGCGTTACAGAGTAATCCCCACTGTCGGGATTGGCCGTGGCTATAATTTGCCAGCGGGGGGGTAAAGACCATGAAAACATTTCAAAATTCTGGAGAAGTTGCATAGTCCCCCGAAGAATACGGTCATCCGCCCGATTCAGGTCATCCAAAAGCAGAATTCCGGGTCCAGGCTCGGTGGGGACCCATTCTGGGGGCAGATAAACTGTTTGATTCTTGCTTGAATCTCCAGCTAGAGAGTGCCCCCGAGCCGGCAACCCATGGAGATCTCCCATTTCTTCGAACTGTGCGGGAGCACAATACGCAACTTTCCAACTCATCTCCTTGGCATAATCCATGACAATTTGAGTCTTTCCCAGTCCATGCATTCCCCAAATACATAAAGGCGTGGGCCGCTGGCCTGTTCGGTTTTCATGTTCAAGATTAGCTTGCAACACTTCATGTAAGAAATGCCGCAGTCCTGCACCGTCAACCTCAGCCCCGAGGCAACCATTCTCTAAAGAGGATCCTGCTGTTTCCTTCATTTTTTTAATTTCCCTAAAAAGATCTTCATACTTACCGGCTATGTTTTATTGATTAAAAAGCCGATTCGACAATAATAAAAGCCTTCTTTTATGAAGCTCCTTACTGCCGAAGCTGCAAGAGACTGGGTAGCCAACGGATACTCAAGCGATGTGAATATATACGAGATTACCCATTTGGCTCCTGGTGCGGCAGCTATTCTCGCCACTAAAAATGAAGATTTGAACTTGAATCAGCTGAAGGAACTTGATGATGACTCGGCTGCGGCCCTCTCAATTCATAAAAAAGGCGAGCTTTCGTTATGGGCTCTCAGAAAGTTATCCGAAAAGGCTTCCGAGGCTCTTGCAAGACATCCGGGTAAACTAAGTTTCCATCATTTGGCGACCACCCCTGAAGGAGAAAAGGCCCTCAAAAAACACTCCTCTTTCAACAAAGAAGAATCCAATGACTGGTTTGCCACATACTGTACACAGGAAATGGCCCTTAGATTCAAAGAGGATCCCGAAAACGCTAATTTGGAGGATTTTCAGTGCTTCGCTTCTGGAGCAGCTAAAGTTTATGCAACTGCAAAGTGTGACACTCTAAATCTCCAATGCCTAGAAATACTCGACCCGGAGGATGCTTCGGTTTTGGCGAACTTCCCTGGGGATATTCTCCTTGGCCAGCAGTTGCCTTTTCTAAGCTCGGATACTTTGAAAGAGTTAGGCAAGCACACCGGCGGCATGCGCCTTGGGATCGAAAGTATTTCCAACCAGGCATTAGAACATTTTCGGAACTCAGGGGATCTTGAACTGGGTTCCTTGAGGGAATTAGACGCAAAGGATGCCGAACCCCTCAGAAATCGAAAAGGCAGGCTTTCATTTGGTTCCTTGAATGAAATTGGCGAGGATTCAGCTAAAATCCTAGCCACGGTACAAGGGGATCTCGACTTGGAATATCTATTCCGGATCCCCATGGCCGCCTTTCAGGCACTATCAACCCACAAAGGCACCCTGCGGCTTGGAATTCACACGCTAAACTCTGATGAAGCTGAGCGTATCGTGAAGCATCGGGGACCTCTTGAATTACCAAAACTCAAGTTTTTTCTCGCGGATACTGCCAAGCTTTTGTCGGACTTTACCGATGAATTGATGCTCGAATCTGTCACCATGCCGCTGCCAGCAGTTGATTTTTTAAAGAAACATCCGAGTTTTCAAGAGGGATGGGTTTCCAATGAGGTTCTAGACAAGGAAATCGCTGGGTTGAAGGAGATCCCTCGCGTGGGCCCCACGAGGCTTCTTGGCGAAGACGCTGAACTTGTTTTGATGAAAAAACAGGAGGACGAGGAATACAAAAATCTGTATTTGGATAGCATTATAGCGATCAGTGACAGGGCGGCAGAAAATATTTCGAAGTTTAGGGGAACGATTCACCTTGGAGTTTACGAGTTAACGGATCCGGCTGCATCAGCCTTGGCAAAGCACCGTGGCACACTTGTACTCGCTTTTCTCCATAAAATAAGCAAGGACGGCGCCAAAGCACTGAGCCGCCACAAGGATTTACAAGTCGTAGAACATTATTTACCACCTGAACTTTATAAGATCATTACCAAGAATGAATCTGCTAGCGGATCGTCACCTGAATCTGAAGAGGATGTGGATGATTCCGATTCGACCAGCGGAGCCGATGAAAAAACACCCGAAAAGCTAGCCCAAAGCATTCATTTCAATCTTGGACGCTTCCGGGCCCGGTACGATGCTGCCGGATCTCGAATGGGGGGATTTAAGGATCTATTGGATGAAATAGAAGAAGCGGTTAAGGCTGGCGCCGACTTAAGCTTCCTCAAAACTGAGCAGTTGATTGTTGATTTTCTTGCCTCGTGTCAAAAAGGCGAAGATACCTCTCAGATTCGGAAGAAAATCGACGACTCCTCCTGGGAGGATTAGGCTCGAATCACCCATAACTTCTCTGCCTCTGCCCAATGGTCCCCTTGCGCCGCCCCTGACCTTTGCAGTCTCCCCTCCGGGTTGAATAACTTGGGTGCATACGCACCCGCGCAATCTGGTTACTCGCTCCGCGATGGAATGGCTTTCCGCACAAGCGGGGGAATTGCGCCCCCGAACACCCGCCCCTGGCCCAATCACATTTCGCCTCCGGCTGGGAGGGACTAACCCCTATCGAAAATTCGGGAACAACCCGAAAATGAAAGGGGTGGGATTTGCGCCCCTGAAGACCTACCCCCGCGCCAATCTATTCACCCCTCCAGGAGGAAAGATTTACCCCGTCCTCGCAGACTCGGACTGAAGAAATGAGAGGGGTGGGATATTGGACCCCTAAGACCTGCCCCTCTCTATTCTGGTTACTCGCTCCGCGATGGATTGGCTTTCCGCACAAGCGGGGGAATTGCGCCCCCGAACACCCGCCCCTG
>Ga0214921_10004971_pt1 | contig 19107 bp, 18 predicted proteins | sample LL1505_MetaG_FD_177992 | JGI IMG/M metagenome (GOLD analysis project Ga0214921, IMG submission 177992) | Freshwater microbial communities from Lake Lanier, Atlanta, Georgia, United States - LL-1505 | ecosystem: Environmental > Aquatic > Freshwater > Lake | place: USA: Georgia | collected... | reverse complement strand
TTCTGCTCAGGGTGTTCTTCATCTCAAAACGTTGAAGTAGATTTGGTAGAAGACGTAGACGTCAAAAACTTGGATGACCCTTTTAATGACCGCCTATTTACCGTACAAGGTAAAGCTGGGGAAATTAATGTGTCCTTACCAAATGGGATTACTAGTAATAAGTTTTTAGATGCGGAAAATAAATCAGTTGCAGAAATGGTCACTGAAGTATTATCTGGCTGTATCCTTTCTATTAACGATGAGCCCTCTTTAGGGAGAGCTACTGCACTACAACTTGGTATTTCTGACCGTGAACTAGTAACGAATGAGATTTACCAAAGAACCCCAGGCCCACGCCTTGGGGAGGTGAAAAAGGCTTGCAAGGCATGTGACTCAGAGTTATCTTTGTCACTAAGTCTAGCTAGTTTATTTCGCTTACAATAAAGAAGATTATGTCAATTTACTGGACCAGTACGAATTACTAACCCGCATATTTAAATGGACTCTGAGTGATATTCGTTCACTATCTTTTAGGGAACGCTCTAATTGGATTGAACGTTCTGTACGCAAGATTAGGAGTTTGTAATGGCTGGTGACTTAGCTACCACGTTATCTACTGCTGCACAAGATTCGGCTACCCTTGCCCGAAATATGGAGGCAGCCGCTAACTCTGCGCAAGCTTTAGTAGTTAGTGTGGGTGGGGCTAACTTTAGCGGTAATCCAGGTAATACTGTTGTAGCAAATCATACTACTAGTAGTAGCCAGACAGCTAATAATAATGGTGGGGGCAACGGAGGTAGTCGTTCTGGCGGTGGTGGGGGTAAACCGTTTGATACGTTTACCGCACCTATGGGTACTGCTCAAAGTGTAGAGATGACTGGTAAGGGTGGAATAGGTAAGTACCTTGCTGCTGGCCTTGCTGGCGTAGAAACCATAGGGGCGTTCCTGCCCACTATTCAAGAAACAGTTACAGCTCAGTCTTTAGGTGAGCGCATTAGATTTTTTGGAAACGCAAGTGTATATGGTGGATTTTCTACAGGGCCTCAGGGGAATCAAACAAACAAAGCGGCTTATGATGTAATGCGTAGGGCTTCCCTTGCAGGAAGCGCTACCTCTCCGCTTGATGCGGCTAATGCCATTAATTCTGGGCTAAGCGCAGGTCTTCTCCCAGCATTAGCTAACTATGGTGTTGGACCTAAACCTGGTGTAGGTATTCTTGGTGGAGCTGCTTTAGCATCTAACCTTGTGGGTGGTATTGGTCTTACTGGTGGTATGCAAGCAATGGCATCACTAAATCAAGCCCAAAGTGTCAACATGCTTAAAATGATTGGTGTTGACGTCCGTAACTCTTCTGGCACTGGTATGAATGACCTACCTAGTATTATTAATAAAGTATACGAAATGCTAAAGCAATCAGCTGGACATAATCCTACAGCCCAAGACATTGCTATCTCTATGCAGCCAGGTAACGCTTTGGATAGCCTTCTAAACCAATATTTTGGTGGAGACTCTGCGCTTAAAGATGTGGTTCTATCTGGTTTAATGCAACAAGCAAAATCTGGTGGAGCTTCTTTATACGAGTCTGGGGCTAAAGATAAACTTCAAAAAACTGGAGCGCTTACTGGAGCTATCTCTTCTGCAGGATACCGAAACACTTCAGAACTTCAAATGATTCAACAATACGCTAAAACTACAACATCCACATCAGTAAAAATGAATACGGCTCTTCAAAGTATATATGGCTATTTAGGTAACCATTCTGGGAGAGGGCTTCTAAACGATATTGCAATGGTTAACACAGGTATTGGTGCTTTTGCTGCAGCTCGTGGTGGTGCTGGTGCTGTTGCAATGAACAACATGTTAGATATGGTAAGTAGTGGTTTTGATAAGTCAGGAAAAATAGGTTCTGGTTTAACTAAAGCATTTACCTCTAAAGCTGGAATGATTGGGTTAGCTGGAGCTGGGCTTGCTGCAGCAGGGGTTACTGATTATGCGGCTAGTGAGCTAAGGGAAAATGAAATAGGTCTTGGGGCTACTCCTTGGGACCCAACAGGTTATTCTGGTGCCCCTGTAGCAAAAACATCTCAGCAAGGACAAGTATTCACTGGAGCTGTAACTATTAACGTTACGGCTCCTCCAGGAACTGACGCAGGTACTTTTGGCGCAGCTATTAAAGAAGCATTAAGGAATACCTAATGGCTGCTGTAAAATTTAAGATTACTAGCGTTACTGTAGAAAGTGTACGATTTCAATTATCTACACTAAAAGTAACATACACTAATTACACTCTTCCCGCTGGTACTGGAAACACTACTTTACAGTACAGCACAAACGGTGGTTCAACTTGGCTTGCAATAGCTAACAGTGGTAACACAGTATACATAGCAAACTTAGCGCCTGGAAAAACCTATAATATCCAACTTAGAGTAACCAACTGGAAAGATACTGTTGCAATATCTGATTCAGTAAAAATAAAATTAGACAGAGAAGGAAAAGGAGAATACTTACCTCCTGCAAATAATACTTCTGGTAGCTCTGGTAGCTCTGGCGGCTCTGGTGATGGAAGTAAAGTATCAAAATATCTACCTACGGGAACAGGCCAACAACCTACAGATAATAACGGAAACGTTTCTCCTAAAAGCCCACTTGGTCTTCATGGGTATCAATGGAATTTGCCCCCACATCAATGGAGCATGCCTATAGAGCCTTCTCGTGACCCATTGGTAGTAAACTCTGAAAAGCTTATTGAAGGGTCATCCCATAAGTTTCGTCGTGGGCGTATCTACTGGTATTCCCGAGTAGATAGCTCTTACCTTACAAGTAAAACTTATAATAGCGGTTCGGATAATAAAGACCCACGCTATGGGTTCCAATTCTTGTGGAATCCTAGCCAGATTGAAACACAAGTTGCGATGAACCTTAGCGTAACTCCATCATTTGCTGATAAGTTTGTTTCTGTAGCTGGAGCTTTTCCTAGTGGCGAGTACTTGTCTTTTACCCTACGCATTGATAGAACCAACGATTTTGCTTGTATTAAATCAATCCCTAAGGGGTCTTCACCTCAAAAGTACCCGAATGATGTGACTACATATGACTTGCTAGCAAGGTTCTATGCAAAATCTTCTTTCTACTCCGCAGCACATAGTCTAGACGCAGACTTTAGTAAGACGTTTACTAAAAAAATTAAAGACTTACAAAAGTATGGAACTCTTGCAGATATTGAATACTTGTATAAAGCTATTAATGGTCCAGGCTGGGTAAATCAAGCGACTGGTCGCAAGAGCTCAGATATCGGTTTCTTGAGCCCTACATTGCTTCGTGTAGATATTGGCCCACTAAGCTACTTAGGGTATGTAAATAGTATGGCCATTAGTCATATATCTTTTTCTAAAAACATGGTTCCTATGATTTCAGAAGTTTCTATTCAGTTTAACTTAATGGCTACGGCTGGATTGGCGACAAAGTAATGCCTATTTCTAATACCTCACGATATGCAGAATCTACTGTGGACTACTTTAGCAAAAAGGAAAATAGTGAAGTACTTCCTATTGTTTTGTATAAGTTTGATAGCCTAACTTCTATATCGTATACAGTTCACACGTATACCTCTGGAGAAACCTTTCATGGGCTGTCTCAACAATACTTCCAAAACCCAGCTTTGTGGTGGGCTATTGCAGAGTATAACCCAGAAATAACCGATTTGTTTGATGTTGCTCCTGGAACCCTTATAAGGATACCTAATGTTTAATTACATATCTTTAAAGTTTCCGTCATCACAAAACCCCCCCAAAAGAATTACGTCCTTTGTTTTACACCAAGATAGGTACGCCCATGAACTAGCTACTGTAAAGCTTAGGGATTGGGATGTACAGTACTCTAATATAAAGCCTGGGGACCCTGTTGAATGCGTCCTTCGTGGGGTAGATGGCACTCAAGATTTTGTAGGGTACATACACAGCATTCGCCCACACGTAACACCTAAAACTAGGGAAACAGAAATTGATATTATTGGTGCTTCATATACTATGAAACAACCAAAACAAAGAGTGTTTGAAAATACAACCGCAGATAAAGTAGTTAAACAAATTGCTGCTGAACATAATTTTGCTATTGACTTTGAGCCTCATCCTCGTGTGTACTCTCAGATTGTTCAGCCAGGTATTAGCGATTTTCAATTTATTTCTCGTTTAGCTCAACAGTGTGGATATACATTTAGGGTAGAGAATACAACTATTCATTTTAAGAAGTTAATAACAGATTTTCATAGTTACAAGGGAACATGTCAAAATTTTGTTATGCGTCAAACAGGTGACCCAAAAGGCCACACAATTTATTCATTTAACTTAACGTTAGGTGAAAGTATTAAATATTTTGATGCCCAAAAGTCCGCTGTTCAGATTGGTGGCGTTGACCCACAAACAGCTACAGCAACAATTTTAACAAATCAAATTCGTCCAACTACTATTAATACGGAAGCCGTTACAGAATTTTTTGATAACTACAAAACAGATGTGGTAGCCCCATCAGCAACTGATGTAGAGTATGAAGCAAAAGCAGCCGATGACAGAAACCGATTATCTTACCGAGCTCAAATTGAAGTTATAGGTACACCAAATATTTGTCCAGACCAACCTGTTTATCTAACGGGTTTAGGACCAGACTATTCTGGGTACTGGGTAGTAGTAGCTGCTCAACATCATATTGTAGAAACCTCACAAAATACTTTTAAATACACTACAAAACTATTAATTGGTTCTGACTCTTTGGGTTCGGCAAACCCACTAAGCCCAAACTTTGTGGCTGCACCAAGTCCAATTAAAACACGAAAACTTGTAGCTGGAAAAAAGAATAATACTGCGTCCAAAAAATCACATCTTAGAAGAGGTTCCAGTAAGCATAATAATCCTGGGTTTAGTCAAGTAACAAAACGACCTAAGTTAGTTAAAGCCTCGCGCAACACGTCATCTACTTGGGTTAACCCAAACCCTCACTCTAATGACACCCAACTCCATAAAGTGACAATTAAAACTCTTGCAGTACAAAATAGACTTAAAGCTATGGGAGTGCTAGATGTATAGTGATATTTTTACTGGTGATATTCAGGATAAAAGATTTTTTGGTATTTACCGTGGAGTTGTAGTTAGTAATGATGACCCAGATAATTTGGGAAGAATTAAAATGCAAATACCGCAAATCCTTGGGTCTGCAGTAACAGGTTGGTCTTGGCCTATTATTGGCGTACCTGTACATAAAAATACTCCATATGGGTCTTTTTACGACACTACTACATCTGTATCAAGTATGACAACTGAAAAGGTTATTGCATTAGGTACTACAGCAGAATCTTCTGGCATATCCATAGTTGACGGAACTAAGATGACCTTTAAGTACGCTGGCGTTTACAACATTCAGTTCTCTGCCCAAGTATACCAGTCCGCTAATGGTACTCCTGAAATTAACTTTTGGATTAAAAAGAATGGTACTAGCGTAGAAGCAACCACTGGTCAGGTAGATTTATCTAATCAAAATCATTATGCTTTGCCAGCTTGGAACTATGTAATTAAATTAAATGCTGGTGATTACATTCAGTTTTGGTGGAACTCTTCCTCCCCTGCGTCTTTAGTTACTACAGCAGCGGGAACATATGCCCCCGCTGCTCCAGCGATGATTGCTACCGCCACTCTTGTTGGTGGCTATGTTCCACAACCTGGAGATGGTTGCTGGGTAATGTTTGAGGGCGGGGACCCTAATTTTCCACTATGGCTAGGAGCGTTCTAAATGGCTAACTACACACAAGCTAATAATAGCTACATTATTGATTACCCTTTTTCTTTTGATTCTCAAGGAAAGGTAAGCGTTATTAAAGAATCTAATAATAAAATCTGGAAAAATAAGATTTTATCTTTAGTTTCTACAGGAACTCTAGAACGAGTTTGGTATTCTGATTATGGAATTAACCTAAGTTCTTTGCTTTTTGAGCCTTCTCAATCCGTTATTGAAGAGGCTGTTAGAGGTATTAATGAGATGTTTATCTCTTGGTTACCTGAGTTAGAGCTTGACGACGTTATACCTGGTTACGATGCACTTAATGGGTACCTAGTAATCAACGTCAAATACTCCTTACCCTCGGGTAAGAAAGACTCTGTTAAAATAGATACTTCGTCACTTTCTGTGGCTGGAGAAAAGATTGAAGGTATGTAATGGCTGACAGTATGTATATCCCGCAAATGGATTACACTTCACGAGACTATACGACTATCCGAGATGACCTTATTTCTCTGATTAGTAACTTTGCTCCGCAGTGGACTTCACGTGATTCTAGCGACTTTGGTATTGTATTAATTGAATTGTTCTCTTACCTTGGTGACCTTCTTAATTATCAGATTGACCGAGCCGCTAATGAGTCTTTTATTGATACCGCTACACAAAGAGAAACAGTTTTGCGCTTAGCTTCACTTCTTGGCTACACACCAAATGGAATTACGGCCGCCACTGGAACTGTAAAAATAACTAATAGTAGCGCAAGTTCTGTTACCGTTCCAGCTAATACTCCTGTTAGCACAGTTTCTGATGGAGACACTCCATCTATTGCGTTTACTACAAACAACGCTATTACAGTTACTGCAAGCAATAGTGCATTTGTAACGGTTACGCAAGGAAAGATTGCGCCATCAACGGCTATCGGTATTTCAGACGGAACAGCTAATCAATCACTTCCTCTTCCAGATACTGGAGTGTTTAACGATTCAAGTTTAGTTGTTAGTGTAGGTAATCTTACATATAGTTTAGTTTCATCTTTAATTGATTATGGTTCAGATGACCCTGTGTATGCTGTTTATACTAACGCTGACGGGATAACTTATATTAATTTTGGTGATGGTGTATCTGGTCGTATTCCACCAAATGGACAAATTATTTCTGCTATTTACCGATACACCGAAACAGCAGCTTCTTTAGGTAACGTTGGAAGCGGTACAGTAACGGTTATAGATACTGCTGGATTGTCTACCTCTTTACTGAAAGTAACTAATACAACAGAAATTACAGGCGGAGCTGACTCAGAATCCACTAACTCTATTAGGATTAACGCACCTAAACAATTGCGCTCTTTAAACCGAGCTGTTTCAGCAGAAGATTACGCTAATCTTGCTTTAAACGTGGACAGTGTGGCTAAAGCCAAAGCTATTGCAACTTCTTTTGCTTCAATCGCGCTATACCTTGCAGCTAACGGTGGTGGAAAAACATCCAGCACAGTTAAAGGTAAAGTATCTACGTACTTTACAGGAAAAATGCCTCCTGGCACAACCTTAAACATTTATGACGCTGTATCGGTGTACCCTTATCTTAATGCGGTAGTAGCTGTACTTCCTCAATATAACGCAGATAACGTAAGCCTATCCGTTAAAGAGGCATTAGCTGCACTTTTTGATTTTGATAATGTAACATTTAATGACTTTATTTCTGAGGGTGATGTGTACTCAGCTATTAGAGGAGTTGAGGGAGTCTCTTACGTAACTATTAATGATTACGAAAAGCTTTCGGTAAACGTAAACCAAACTAGTGGGCTATACTCTCAAACAGGAAGTGTATCAGCCTCTACGACTTCAAGCACGTCTGTAATTATTACTGCTGGTACTTGTGGAATTATGACAAACGCCATTATTACAAAGGTAGGAGATTCTACGACTCATGCTGCTGTAGGTAAAACAATTACGTCGGTAACATATAACGGTTCAGCTAACACTAATACATTAACATTGAGCGCGGCGTGTACGTTTGCTGCTAATGACGTTATTACTGTTGCAGGTAATGCTGGTATTACAGCTGGGTCAAGAGATTTAACCTGCGGAATTAATGAAATTCCAATGTACAACTCAGACTACTTCACCATTACTACCACTGGTGGTGCATCTTAATGACAAATTTGCCCGTTGTAGACGCAGTAGATAAAGTAAAGATTACGGCTAAACCAACAAACTATGGGATTACTCACGTTAGTTGGTCAGAGCTTCCATCAACACTTAATTGGCTTAACTTATATTTAGTAAGAAGCACTACAGGATACCCTCAATCACCAAGTGATGGAGTACAAATATATAGTACTGCAACAAATGATGTTATCTTTAATGTTACTGCTATTACTGCTAGTAGTGGTGGAGCTATTTCTACGGTTAGTGTTGACTACGCTGGCATTTCTGCAACTAGCACTTGTCCATCAGGAACTAAAGCTAATGCAATTCAAATGTTGTCTACAAGTAATGTTAAGTCAAGCAGAGGTCAAGGAGCAACTTTACATAACAACACTGCTGGTGGAAGCTTTACTATAGATTCTTCTGGCTCTGGTTTTTCTGTAAACGATAAAATTAAAATTTCACAAAGTTCTTTTACAGATGGAGTTTCTTCTACTACCCAGCTTGGGGTAAAAAATGTTTATCACATCTATGACAATGGTTCTAGCGTAGCTTCTGAAACTAATGAAGGATACCAACAGCTTGGGGCAGATTTAGGAGCCTCTAAATACTACTACTCATTATTTGTTTCATACTATGACACTAATAATGGAGTCGCCTCTACCCCATCTATGTCTAATTATAAGTACCTAAAATGGAAAAAAATTGGCGAATCATCTTCCGATGTGGTGCATACTAATCGTGCTACAGACGCTAATGGGGCTGTTCTTGTAAAGGGCACAAAAGATATTATCTTTGAGCATCTACCTATTTTTTATACAAAAAAGTTAGACGGAACCTTTAATCAAGACTTAGATGATTTTATTAGTCTATTTGCGTTTAATATGGATTTATATATTCAAAAAAACAAAACTGTATTTAATGCAACTGATGTAAACGTTTCTGATGAGCTTCTTTTAGCTAGGGTGCTTAATCAGTTTGGTTCCCAATATTCTGGAACAAGTAATTTAACTCAAGCACGTGTGCTTGCAAAAAACATCATCAAAGCGTTTAAGCTAAATGGTTCTTCTATCGGTATCTCTAATTATCTTGAATCATATAGTGGTTACCCAATAAAAGCATTACCACCTAAGAATTTTTTGTTTGATTACAATACTTCTTCTTTTGTAGAGGGTACTGGTATGTGGTACCCAGACCCAGCGGCATCTAATTCCGCAGCGTATCTTCCAGCGGCTCAGGGGTATGCTTACTCTCTTGGTCCAAGCAATAATGCTGTTGCTAACATCGGTGTATTAGAAATAGGTACCGCAACTGGTGGGGCTTACCTAGCTACCAGTAATTATGTTGAGCCTTACAGTAATATTTTAGACCCTTATTACGCCTATGATGATGACCAAGGTACTCGTTTTAACTTGTTACTTACAAATTGTCAGGGAAGTGGAACACTTATTACTTGTGATGATACTTCTAAACTACTTCAAGGAGCAAAACTTACTATTGTATCTGGCCCTGGTAAATTTGCTCTTAATACCGTAGTAACAAAAGTAAATAGCCCAACAACATTTACTATAAACGTTGCTCCTGCTGTAGCGTTAAGCAACACTAGTGCTGAATCTATCGCTAATGTTTCAAAAATTGCCGTGGCTAATAACCTTACTTCTCCAATGATGAAAATTACACCGTCAACATCGCCAGCTACTGTAACGTTTTATTCAGGTGTACGAAAGTCAGTAACCACTCAAACTTACTCTGCTAAAGCTATTACTATTGGTGGAGGTACAACTACTCCTCTACGTCCATTTGTAGCTAAAGTTGGCGATTTTGTTACTGGACATTCTTCCATACCCGTAAACACATATATTACTAAGATATCCTCTAAGGTATTAACTTTATCTAACCCTCTAACAGCAGACTTACCAAGCGGAACTACTATTTACTTTACTAAGCCGACAAGCGTAACTCATAACTCTTCGTTGAATATTGAAGGAGGCTCAACAAATCTACGTTCTGATTCAGTAGTTGACTCGTATCCTGTTAGCCCTAACACTCCATATGGTTTTGTTATCCACTTTAATGCAAACGGTAATAACACAGTTGATACCGCGGCTAAGCTACAATGGTATGACGCATCAGGCACATTAATTAGTACAAGCTCTGCAACTGCTACTGCACCAACTAATACTGAGCCAGTAACTAATTATAATTTTAAAAACACTTGGTATCCATCTTTTGTGTGCGATGTAAGCCCATCAAATGCTGCATTTGTACAGCCTGTATTTTCTTTAACTAACGTAACTACTGGAAGTAGTGGTGGCTACTTTGCTGATGCCGCAATGTTAATTGCTCCAACAAGCATTGTTAAAGCGTCTAAAACAAGCGGAACTGTAACTATTACTACAAAAACTCCACATAACTTTTTAAGTGGAGAAAAAGTAGCGGTGTACACTTCTGATACTACTTCAAATAAATTTAATACCCCAACAGGTACTCCCGCAGAAATTACTGCGGTAAGTCAAAATGCTAAGAAAAAACTGTACACATTTAGTTATGTATTAGGTAGTGGAAGTGTTAGTGCAACAGACGTTACAGGATACTGTGCATCGCTTCCAGCTGTAGACATTACATACACAGCTGCGTATCCAGTTACAGCGGCTACTGGAAATGGTACTACAACGAGATACACATGCGCTAACCCAGGTACGCCAATATCTCCAGGTCTTGTTGGGCAAACAGCAACCGTGTATAACATCTCAAGGGCTACTGGTACTGGAACATATAGTGGAAGCTTTGCTATAGCTAATGCAAATGCTACCTATATTGATTTAACAAACAATGCTAACGGAACAGGGGCAGTTACTAGTTCTTCCATAATTGTTCTTCCTACAACTACAACAAGAAGCACTGTTTTTGAAGACGCAAGAGTTAATAGATTAGAAATTAAAGCTAACCGAGTAAACCTTTGCCCTAACCCAAATTTTGAATCATCTACTTTAGGATGGGGAAAATTACCAGTAGCAAGCGGAAGTGTTGTTAGAGATAGTTCTACGTACTACACATCAAGCCAATGTGGAAAAATAACTATTTCTGCTAATGCTGAGGCTAATACCGCGGGCATGGTATATTCAAGCGCTTCTACAGGTAATCCTGCGATTATGGTTAATGGGGCAAGTGGAAATAAAGTTATTAACGTTAATGGTAAAGAAGTAACAGTATCTGCAAGTAACTATTACTCTTTTAGTGCGTATGTTAAATCTACCGAAGCAGGAAGTTTTCAAGTACAGGTTAAATGGTTTGATAATACGGACACTCAAATAGGTTCTACTGTTACAGGCACAAACACCCCCATAGATGCAAATGAGTGGTTTAGAGTATCACTATCTCAAGCAGTTAATGGAGAGGTTGCTAAGGCTCCAGCGGGAGCTGTGTATGCGTACATGTATGTAATAAAGACTACGCTTACTGGTGTTTCTGATACCACTATGTATTTAGACTCTATACTAGTTGAAAAATCCCTCACTGTTAATTCATATTTTGACGGAGGATTTGATGGTTATAGTCACGAAACTACTAGAAACTCTATGTGGGAAAGCTCAGAAAACGGCTCTCAAAGCCATCTGTATAACAATCGCCTTACAGGACAAGCCTTTATTGATACTAGAGCAACGGATATGATTTACTATGGCTAATATTAAAAAAGTTAGTTTAGCATCAGCAGCAGCTTACTGTACATCTGCTGTACCATCAGCCTCTTCTCAATACTATGATAATGGGGCTAGTGCATACAAAATGCTTATTACTTATACAACTAGGGAAGAGCACAATTTTTTCCCAGGTGCTCGGGTAAACATTACAGGATTTTCTGTATCATCTAGTGCAGGCCCTACTACAGTCACAGCTAATTTTTGTAATGCAACTATTCATTCAGTAGTAGGACCAAAAACTTTCACTATTGTTAATGATGATTGGCCCTGGTCAACTACCGAAACATACACTTTTTCTGGTGCTGGGACAGCTTACCTTTGTAATGGAGCTTTAAGTAGTACAGATTTAATATATGCTTACCCTGAATTTGATGCTACTTAGTTTTTGTGTATAGTTGGTCTCCTAACGTCTAAGGAGACAAAATGACTGACGCAATTTTAGTTGTAGGTAGTGGGGTCACCAGTAGGGCTAATGTTGAAGCACTAATGGATGATTACTTCTATGCTAATCCAGAACTTAAAGTGTACCTTGCTATAGATGGCGAAGCCTCTCAAGGACAGGTGTGGTCTGCTCAATATGCGACCGATAAGGGTAAAACCACCATTGCCTTTATGACTCGTGGTTCAAGAATGATTGGGATACCTACAGCAACCCCTCGTACCGAATCTGAGTCACCTATTCTTGCTATCTGTGAAGCGGAAAAAGAACTTGTAGGGTTTGTTATTTGGAATGACGAAGACCCAGCATGCTTAGAGGCTCTGGAAATACTATCTAAATATGGAGTATCGGCGCTTGATTTGACTAATGGGCTTTTGGAAATAAAGCCTGTTGGGGAGATTGTTAAACCAGAACGTGTAGAAATCCCTAAAGCTGAACAATTTAATGAAGCAGAGTTAGATTCTAGGGAGCAGGAAACAGAGGTATCTCCCATAGAATTATCTGAAGAAGATGAAGAAGAGGTCTATGAAGACCCTTTGTACGAGGCTATTAATGTAGTTGCTGGAATCGTCGCAGGTATTTTTGCTGACGCTTTTGCTAAGCACCTACAAAAGGGCCTTAAGAAATGACCTCAGCGAGAGCTACAGGGGTTTTGGTGTCTTGTGTGTACCTAGGTATCAAACCTACTGTAGAGGCCGTACAAGACCATTTTAAGGATGGTGGGCGGCATATGTACTTATCTGCGCTAAAAGAATTAGAAATTCTTGGGTTTATTAGTCGTAAAAAAATACGCATTGGTAGCGACTTACGCACCGAATGTGCAGTTACCGAGAGCGCTATTCTGTATCTTGTGGGGTCTGGTTTTCCGATTCCCGAAAACCTAACTACAGTAGCCGACTCGGGAGTCGGATTATCAGACCTTCTTTTTAAGCAGAATAAGCTAAATGGCTATAATACTTTAAAGCTAGAAAGTAAAGAATACTCCGAAGATGAAAAACCTGACTACCAGAACGTATATTTAAACTTAAAGGAAAAGGAGACTGAAATGCCTTACGAGTTTTTTCAGAGTACTGTTACAGATGATGACCTTGGTGAGCGAGAGAGCACGTTAAAGCGAGCCAAAGAACGTTATGCGGCTCAGAATGTTGAAAAGCAAAAGAAGGGCATTATCCATCGGGATAGCATGCCAAAGCATTTGTGGACTTGCAGTGACGTGGCTTATGAGTTTGCTTACCGTGTAGAGTTCCATTGGAATATCCCACCATGGTCGGTAAAGGCTACTGATTTTATTAAGGCTATCGGGGGTATGCGTAAGCGTCTTGATACCGATGGTGAGGTTGAGTACGAAATGATTAACCTTTTTTGTGAGGCTATTGAGTGGGAAAAGTACAACAGCGGAGAGCATCTTTGGAAATTGTTTATTAAGCGAGCAGATGAATTTGCAAATAAGGCCAGAGCAACGCTAAGGTCTGACGAGGAGCTTGAAGAGGCTGTATCTCAGGCTAAGAAGTCACAGGAGTGGTTGTATGAGTAACATGAAACGTGAGTGGGAAGACGACGTTGAGCGGGATTACCGTCAGGCTGGTCTAACTAAAGAAACTATTGAACGCATAAGCAAGTGGATTGAGAACGCATCTAAGGAGAAGAATGATACCTCTAAGTGAATTGCCTGTACGAAGAAGTACATGGATTAGATTAGCTAATATCCCTAAGGCTCGTATTGGTTGGGAGTTTTCAGATTGTGTAGATATTACAGATGATGATATGTCCGCTTGTAAGGGTTGGGTTCGTGTAGTTAATGAGGGAAGGGTTATTAGGGCTGAGGGTTCCAGACATTGCGGTCGTGGGCTTCTTCTTGTTGGTAAGCCAGGTCAGGGTAAAACTGCTTTAGCTTTGACAATTATTCAAGAGATGCTTCGTACTTTTTCGTATGAGCCATTTGTAGTAAAGGAAGGAATGTCAATTGTTAAGCCTTGTTATTTTATTACTTTTAGCGACATTGTGGCTCTCAAAGGAAATCTTATCAATAACCACACAGACGACCAGGAGAGGCTCTTTCTTGGTATTCACGGTGAGTGTGATGATGATGCTTACAATGTTCGGGTTCTTGTTATTGATGATGTAGGTAAGGAGCATACTTCGGCCAGTGGATGGCAAAGTACTTTGCTTCATGATATTTTACGTTCGCGGTTTAACAATGGTCTTCCTACAATTGTTACTACAAACCTTCCTGTTAAGGCTTGGGAAGCAGAGTATGGTTCTGCAACTGGTTCGTTTATACACGAAGCTTTTGCCACAATTGAACTAGAATCTATTAGAGGAGACCTACGCCGATGAAGGAGACCTCAATGCAAGAGCCTAAGTTAATTCAAATCTTTTTAAGTAAGAGTGCAACTCCTGGTCCAGGTATTTATGAGGTTAGTATCACAGAAGATAAATCATTTGTCTGTAACTGCCCAGGATATGCTGCAAGAAAAACTTGTATGCATATTAAGTTTGTAAATAATAAAGTAAAGCAAAATGGTGGGTCGTACCCTTTACGGATTTCCACTAATTGCACAGATGCAGATGCTGATAAAGCTATGGAATCTAATGAAGCTTTCCGAGAATTCATGATTAAATTTGGAGAGATTGAGGTCTGCTAAGTATGTATAAGGGGGATATAAGTAACGCTGCTCCTAAAAGGGTACTAGTAAATGCTGACATTTTATTTATTAAAATGACTACAACGTACAAAAAATTTAGATTTTTTAAGGCTACTTCTGAGCACCTTGATTTTGATAGATTTTTATTAAACAAACTATTTTTGTACACTACTCGTGCTGAAGTTACGCTAGAGTTAATTTCTTTTGATTACAAAACAACAGAGTTAGAAGAAATATTTAATAAGATTGAACGCGCTGGAGTAAACCCTTTTAGGGATTTTAGTTACTACGCTTCACCAAAAAAACTGGCAGCAGATTTAGCGTTTAGGCCAGAGGTTATTGGAGTAATTGACCCAGAGCATCAGTTGATGTATGGTCGTTTAGGAATGGACTTTTAGGAGAATAAAATGAATTACGAAAACCGACTACTATCCCGAGCATTAAACGACAGAGATTTATCTCCTTTATTCAACCGTAATGTCAATGACTCTTGGTTCAGTATTGATGAAGATAAGCGGGTTTGGAAATTTGTCCATAGGCATTTTACTAACTACGGTGAGTGCCCTAGTGAAGCTGTAATCTTAGAGAATTTTCCATCATATAAATTTGAGGTTATCCCAGACACGATTGAGTTTTTAATTGATAAGGTCATTGAATCTCGTCGTGTCGCTATTATTAACAGCTCTCTTCGTGTAGCTATTGAACAGATTGAATTGAAGCAAGACCATGAGAACGCTGTTATGGAGTTTCAGAAAGGTATCACTAGGCTTTCTGAAGATGGTTTGGCCCCTGTAAGCGATATTGATATTACAGAAGATGCTGAGAAGCGCTGGGATGAGTACCTTGAGCGTAAGCATTTACCTAATGGTATGCGTGGGCTACCTACAGGTTTTGAGTCTATTGATAAAGTTACTAGTGGTTTTCAGCCAGGGCAATTGATTGTGGTAGTTGCCCCACCTAAGACTGGTAAGTCAACCCTACTTCTGCAGTGGGCACATAACGTACACCTACACGGAGCAGTCCCTGTGTTTCAGTCTTTTGAGATGAATAACAATGAGCAACTAAACCGATACGATGCTATGAGGGCACGTATCTCTCACCACCGCTTGACTACTGGAACCTTGACTAATGAAGAAGAGACTAGGTACCAAGCTAAACTTCGTAGTATGAAGCAAATGCGTCATAAGTTTTGGTTAACTGACGCTATCTCTAGCAACACCATCTCAGGTATTGCTAATAAGATTCAGGCATTACAGCCAGACATTATGTTTATTGATGGCGTTTACTTAATGACCGATGAACAATCAGGTGAGCATAATACTTCGTTGGCTTTGACGAACATCACTCGTAATTTAAAGCGCTTGGCTCAGCAGTACCAGATTCCAATTGTTATTTCTACACAGGTACTTACTTGGAAAACTAATAAAGGTAACGTAACTTTGGATTCTATTGGTTACTCTTCTTCATTTGGCCAGGATGCTGACGTAGCTTTCGGTCTACAGAAAGAAGATGAAAACGTAGACGACACTCGTTTACTAAAGATTCTTGCTGGTCGTAACACTAGTCCTATGGATGTTTCTCTTTACTGGGATTGGGCTACTGGTGACTTCCGTGAAATGAACGGTGATGACGTATGATAAACAAACTTTACGCTTTTATTTACAAGTGGGCTATGGGAGTCAAAGATGGGGAAGATGCCACACGTACTGGTATCTATTACTTTCAGGAGTGGGAATGACCGTAGAAGAGATGGAACGCTTGCTAGATGATTTAGGTATTGAGCACGTCAACTCTAGGGGTGATGAAGTTCAAGGGTACTGCCCTATGCATGTTCAACGTACTGGAAAAGAAGACCGCAATCCATCTTGGTATATTAACTCTGAGACTGGAGCACACATTTGTTTTTCTTGTGAGTATAGAGGCAACGTAGTTTCTTTAGTGTCTTCCATTCGTGATATTAGTTATGACGAAGCTTTGGATTGGTTATCTACTGGCGGTGATTTACTAGAAGCTTTTGAACGGGCTACTAATAAACCTAAGCAAGTTTTTGAAGACTTGGTATATATTTCTGAAGCTTCTTTGTCTGCTTTTATTGACCCACCTGCGCATGCTTTAAAAGCTCGTGGGCTGAGGTTGTCAGCGGCTCAACAGTATGGCCTTAAGTGGGATGCTCAAACTGATAGTTGGATTATCCCTATTCGTGACCCTAGTACATCTCAACTTCAGGGGTGGCAACTTAAAGCGTTTAGCGGTAGACACTTTAGGAACTACCCTGTTGGTGTCAAGAAATCTAATAGTTTATTTGGATACGAGCAGTACGCTGGCGGCGACATGATTGTTGTAGAATCTCCATTAGATGTAGTACGCCTTGCTTCTGTTGGGATTACTGGAGGAGTTGCTGTATATGGCGCTATTATTTCAGACGTACAGCTTAAATATTTGCTCAACGCTGATAGGCTTGTTTTTGCTTTAGACGCAGATGATGCAGGGAAAGCTTCTTCTATGAACGTGATACGATGTACAGAGTCTCATAATTTTGAGGCATGGTTTTTTGATTATTCAGGAACCCCAATGAAAGACGTTGGCGGAATGAGCAAGCAAGAAATCATTGATGGGATAGCTTCGGCTAAACATTCAATTAGATACGCTGTTAAAACTTAAGGAGAAATAATGGCATACCCAATGAAGAACCCACAGGTCACTTGTGCTTATGGAGTCAAGGGCCCCCAGTGGATGTCAGGTTGGCACCAGGGAGTAGATTTCGGAGCACCAGTCGGTACTCCTGTGTACGCAGTCGCTGATGGCGTTGTTACATCTGTAGGTAAGCAGGGACCAAACCTTGGTAAGTTCTCCCCAACTATCAAGCACAAGTTCCGTTTTAAGACTTACTACTGCACTTATGCGCATGTCCTCAAGTCTTACGTTAAGGCTGGCGACCTTGTAAAGATGGGTCAGCACATTGCCGACGTTGGTGTTGAAGGTAATAGCTCAGGCCCACACCTACACTTTGAAGCGCAGCCTACCCCATTCTGGCAAGTAGGCAAGGGTGTTAATCCTAAGTGGATTTTCCGCTACAAGGGTAAGACAGCTAAGTAGTATGTTTACGGGAACATTACTTCCCTATCAAGTAGATGCTGTTGACCGCATGTGCAGTCAACAAAAGATGCTAGTTGCCTATGACCTTGGTCTTGGAAAAACTGTTCTTACTATTGCTGCCATAGAGCGGTTGCAAGATGAGGATAAGATTGCAGGGCCAGGTCTAGTCATCTGTCTATCTAGTTTAAAGTATCAATGGGCAAACTCTATTACTAAATTTACTGATAATACTTCACGACCATTAGTAATTGATGGTACTCCTAAAAAACGACATGCTCAGTATGCTGAGGCTATGGACTGGGAAATGTCTGGCGTTGATTACATCATTATGAACTATGAACAGGTAGTTAACGATTGGGAACTTGTAAAGAAGCTGCCTAGGTCTTTTGTTGTTTTGGATGAGGCCACCGCTATTAAGTCGTTTAGGTCTAAGCGCTCTCGTCACGTTAAAAAACTAAGTAGTGCTGAGTATAAGTTTGCTCTTACTGGTACACCTATTGAAAACGGTAAGCCAGAAGAGTTGTATAGCATCATGCAGTTTGTAGACTCTAAGGTTCTTGGTCGCTTTGATATCTTTGACCAAGCTTTTATTGTAAGAAATACTTGGGGTGGTGTAGACCGCTATCGTAACCTTCCTACCTTGCATACCAAGATGAAGGAAGCCTCGGTGCGCAAGTCTCAGAAAGATGCTGACGTAGCCCCTTATCTTCCTGACTCTATTCATAAAGAGCCTTTGATTATTCCTTTTGATAGAAAAGCTGCAAAACTTTATTCTAAGATTACTAAAGATTTGTTGTTTGACTTAGATAATGCACAGTCTATGTTTGGGTCATCTTTTAGTGTCTTTGCACATTATGGGTACGAGCGCTCTAGTAATCCTTTAGCGGATGAGGTTCGTGGAGCTATTATGTCTAAGGTTCAAGCTCTTAAAATGCTTTGCTCACACCCAGACCTTATTAAAATTAGTAAAGAAAAGTATGTTAATGGCTCTGGTGAGGGGTCTATGTATGCTTACGAACTAGTAGAAGAAGGTTTTCTTGATGGTGTTGTGTCTAGCCCTAAGCTTGAAACTTTAATTGAATATGTAAATGATTTTCTAGACCAAAGGCCTGATAACAAATGTGTTATCTTTGCTTCTTATGTAGATATGGTAGATATTATTCAAGAGCGTATTGGAAAAGAACGCTCTAAAATTTATACTGGTAAGCTAGACGCAAAAACTAAAGAGGAGAATAAAATTGCTCTTAATACAGACCCTTCCTGCCGTGTCCTTATTAGCAGTGACGCTGGGGGTTACGGTGTGGACCTTCCTGCCGCTAATCTGCTGGTTAACTATG
>Ga0214921_10004970_pt1 | contig 19107 bp, 21 predicted proteins | sample LL1505_MetaG_FD_177992 | JGI IMG/M metagenome (GOLD analysis project Ga0214921, IMG submission 177992) | Freshwater microbial communities from Lake Lanier, Atlanta, Georgia, United States - LL-1505 | ecosystem: Environmental > Aquatic > Freshwater > Lake | place: USA: Georgia | collected... | reverse complement strand
TTGTAAAATATTATCTTCAAATAAGAAAGTTTCTAACTTATTTTCACTGATATAGTTAATAAATACTTGAATATTATTACCAAAGGACATAATAATATGTTATTATTATATAAAGTAAAAGATTCAACTTTTCTAGACTTGTTAGATGTTTTCGAAGAAAACTCTAATGAAGTCTGTAAAAAAATAAAGATTTTTTTTATAATATAAATAAATTAAGATAACAGAGTGATATCGTCGTCTATTACAGTAGCATCGTCGTCTATTACAGTAGCCTCGTCATCAACATCTATCACCGTTGTTTGGTCCGGATCATTTTTTTCTGAAGAAAAAGAAGATCCAGCTCGGATTAATCTTGATTCATCCGTGTCATCAACATCAATAATACCATCGTCTATCAAATTTTCTTTTGATACAGGTAATTTAGTCTCAAGAATTTTAGCAATTTCAGGATTATCAAAAATAGATGTTTCCTTTAGTTTTTCAACTTCTTCCAAAGGCTTTTCAACTTCTTCCAAAGGCTTTTCGATATCTTTCAAAGGCTTTTCGATATCTTTCAAAGGCTTTTCTATATCTTCCAAAGATTTCTCTATATATTCCGTATGTTGAGAACGCATATGATTATATAGATATATTTTTTGGGTTGCAATAAATCCACAATTGGAAACCTCACATTGAAATTGTAAGCCTGTTTCATTATTATGAATTCGCATATGTCTCCTTAGATGACCGTGCATTCTAGTAACATACCCACAACCTGGAATATTACACGGATATAATTCTGATTTATTGTGTCGAAACATATGTATTTTGAGTTTCTTCTCTATAGTTGTAGTATAACTACAATCAGATATAGGACACTTTAATGAGCGCTCGCTAGTGTGGGTGCGTATATGTCTATTAAGGTTGGTAATCGTTGTTGCACTGTATCCACATCCAGGAACCTCACAAGAAAAGGGACGCTCACTCTTATGGTTACGTATATGCACCATAAGATTATTACGGGTTCCAGTATACTCACATCCTGGAACTTCACAAGAATACTTTCCCGTGTGTCTAATAAATCTTTCATCCAAACTAAAATCAGATGGAAATATTATAGTTGCGTATCCATCTCGAGAACCACCGTGTGAAATACTAATTCGGTAGTAATTAAAATTTCTTAAGATAGATGGCCAAATAAGTTCTGTTCCACAAAAGTGATTGAAAGCTTTAACAAATTCATCTTTGTTGCAATGCAACTTATTATTTGAGAACACCATAGTAATAGTGTTCTCTTCCATAAACTTAAAAATAGCAGTATCCTCTGCAAAGATTTGATTTATAAACGATTGTATATTATCACCAAAAGACATAAATAAATAAAAGATATGTATACAGTTAAAATTTCAATTTTTTACTGATTAAAAAATCTTGATTTTTTAGGATGTCAATTTTTCGTACTTTAGTAAGAAAAATTAATTCTATTTACTTGTCTCACTATCATACAAATTCAATTCTACCGGTGGGCTTGGTGCTGGTGTATTTAGATAAAATCTAGGAGAAGATGACCCTTTATCAACGAATTTATCTATCTTAAAATAGGTATCTTCTATATTATCAGACATTCTACAAAAGCTAACAATTTCTGCGTGAGATAGTTTTTGTTCCCAACTCAAAGGAACTTCATTATCAAATTCAGTAGTCCAATAATGTTCTAGAATCTGTTTAATATCATCAATTGTTGCCTTTGTCATATGAATTTTAAAATCTATTCTACCAGGTCTAATTAAAGCATTATCTAAATGTTCTGGTTTATTAGTAGTCATAATAATTATTCTACCAGGGCATTCATTTAGTCCATCTAAGATATTTAAAAAATAAGAAAGATTATTGTTTTCATCATTAACAGGTTTATCCTTTTTATTTTTTTTACTCATATATTCTTTGATTGTGTTTTCTAAATCTAATTCCTTGCTTTTTGATTTATCACTAGGTAAATCTCTATCTTTAACTATATCTCCCATAGCATCTATATCTTCAAACAAAAGAATCCTTTTGTTTTGAGGTATAATTATTTCTGGTGTAATCTGTTCATCACAAATAATTTCTCTTAACCTAGTAAAATTAAAATTATTTGATAACTTTATATCTATACCGTGACGACCAGTTAAATTCATTAGAGCTTTAATAAATCCAGTCTTACCACACCCAGGTTCTCCCCAAAGTAAAATACCTAAAGTATATGGTATACCTCTGTCCTTATACCATTGTTCATTTTCTAAAAAGAATTTAATTTTATTAACTAAATCCTTCTTTCCTGTAAAAAATCTATTATCAAATGTAACATTAGATTTCCAAGAAGTATAGAAACAATTTATTTCTTCTTCTCCATTATCCCAATTGATTTCTATTAAAGATTGGCTTTCTAACATTTTGATTTTAATATAATTTTTATATTCTTTTTCAATATTATCTACCCATTCAATTAATTTCTTTATATTTAAAACAGGAGAACTAATCTCTAAATTTTGATATTCAACCCAAACTGTTTTTCCTACAGATTCTGTTCTGTCTTTTTCAGTTGTAAAAACTCTTCCATAAATATTTTGGTCTATTAAAAACTTATTATTTTGAATAACTCGATAAACAGATGCTTCTATTTCTTCAGCCTCTTTTCGATAATTATATTTTTTTATTTCAGTTTCCATTAATGATTTTACAGAAGGGTCGTTATTATTATTTATAAAATACATTAATGCTTTGTATTTACTAGAAACATCTTTATCAGAAGATTTAAAGGTTAATTTACTTTCTTTATCTCTTTGAGTAAATAAATTTTGAATATAATTGCTTATTACTTTTTTCATATTTTCATTATAGATATATGTTGTAGAAAAAATTAAAACCATAGACAACATAAAGTCTACGATTAAATAGCCTGAACTTATCTTATTTAAATTAGTAACAATGAGATTTATTAGAATATAATCCATAGACATTAAATATTAATAAAGTATTAAAAAAATTATAAATGCTCAATTTTTTTGTGAATTAAAGTAATGTTAGCAGACTATTGGTGGGTTTTCATATTAATAATATTCGTAATAATGTTAATTACCCCTAACAAGGTAGAAAAAATGAAAAATACAAAGAAATATAAAAATAAGGAATTAAATTTAAATCCTAATTTGATATTAAAAAATATAAATAAAATAACTGGGTATTACGTTGGCGTTGCATAAAATGCAACGCCAATCCTGATTTTGGAACAAAATCACGTCGGAGTCTCTTAGAGTTAATCCAGTAATTTCTCAACTACCAGAATTTGATTATTACACGCCGTATTATCAAATGCTTTTAGAAAATAATCAGCTTGCTCTTCAGCTCTAAATTCAATATAAGCAGCAGTTGACCGGGTAGTTCCTCCTTGTCCTGAATAATTATCCCTTGATACTAAATTTAATTTATAAACTTGTCCCCAGTCTTTAAGAAGTTCATATAAATCATCTTCTAAAATATCATTGGGTAAATTGGAAAGTTTAACTTTACCGTGTTTAGATGATTTAAAATCTCGCCTGGGATAGGCTTGATCTCTGGGTTGATGATGATCCCTATCTCTAGGTTGATGGTGATCCCTATCTTTAAAGTCCCTTCTGGGCTCCCTTGGCTTTTCATCTATTTGTATTTTAATCTTTTCCTCTACTTTATTTTCCTTCTCTTTACCACACTTAATAGTCAAATGTGGACCCTGACATTTACGACATACAATCTTACTTTCATTATCCATTACCATATAAAAAATAGAGATTAATAATCTTTATTTCAGTTTTTTTGTATTTAAAAAGTAATTAAAATATATGGATAAATTTAGTAATTATAGCTTGGAAGATATAAAAGATTTAGAAAGATTATATAATTTAATTTCAATTGCCGCTACTGATAAATTAGATTATTATGATATTAAAATGGATGAAAAATTAATATATCTTGTAAAATGTATTTTCAATAAAATTACAATTGAAAAACTTGATGCTCAAACTTGTAGAATACATTTTATTAAAAAAAATAATTTTATTTTTCAAGATATCAATTATATAATATAAAATAAAAATTGACATTAACACTATATACAAATATATTATTAATATTAATAAATGGTTGCTCTAGAAATAGACTTGAATGATTATCCAATGTTGAAATCTTTCAAGAAGAAGGATTTGGATAAGATAATTGTAGAATTATTTCAATTAGGTTATAAATTAACTTTTCCTCCCAAAGATGAAACACAAAATACAAATGAGTTAAAAGAAATGGCTGTTCAAATCGATCAGCTTAAAAAGCAAATTGAAGAGTCTAACTTTAAGATTGGTGAGAAAATAGATCCTTTAAATTCTAGCCTTAGTAAATTATTGGGTCTTCAAAATGCATCAGCTAAAAAAGGAGAATTAGCAGAAAATATTATTGAACACTCTTTTACAACTAGATATGGTGATATTATTTATCAAGATATGAGTAAGGTTGACCACTCTGGTGATGCTTGGGTTGTTCTACCTAATAAAGAAAAAATATTAATTGAATCTAAGAATTATACTACAACAATATCTCAAAAGGAAATTGTTAAAATGGAAAATGATATGAAACATAATCACATTAGATTTTCATTATTCTTAACTTTAAATTGTTCAGTTCAAGGATTTAGAGATATGGATTTTCATACTTTTACCCACAATAATGAATCTTACTTTTCAATCATTGTTACAAATCTTTCAAATGATATTTCAAAATTAGATTTAGCTTTTAGTATGATTCGTAAATTAATAGAGTTATTGAATAGTCCTGAAAAGTTTCCTTGGATTCAAGAAAAAATAAAAGAAGATTTAATTAAAGTTAATGATATTATTAATAAAAATTATTTATTAAGGGATAACTTTAATATTTTAGATAAATCAATTAATGCATCATTAGATTTATATCATCAACAATTAAGAGATTATCAATATGAAATGGAAATGGTAATTAAACAATTAACGAAAGATATTAATTCTACGATGAAAGATTCGATTGAACCTAAAGAAACTGTTAGAGATAAAATAAATATTTACAAAACCAAACCTATATATTCGATAATGAGTAGCATTGGAGATACTTTAGAAAAGAAAAAATGGGAATTGAAAGATTTAGCAGATAATAAATATGAAATTTACAATCAAAATATTTCTATTGCAAAAATGGATGTTCAAGGGAAAAAAGCTATAATACAATTTCAAAATAAACAGATAGAAATGGTTTTTAATATAGGCAATAAAAAACAGAATTCAAATAATTTAAAAATAATTGAAAAAAATTTTTAAATCTAACTTTAATTAATGATTGAAAATATTATAATAATTTCCTTTATAGTTGGTATAATAATATACTATGTTTATTCTAATAATTATGTAGAAGGATTTAGTATTAGTTCACCACGTATGAAACAAATTTGTGGTAATGGTAAATGTGGTAATAAAGATATTGAAAAAAGATTAGAAGTTCATCATTCATCTGCTTATGAGATTGGTCACGATGAAGATAATAATAAAGTTTTTCAATTCAAGGGAAAAATGTTTAAAATGAATGAAAATAATGTTCTTGAAGTAAGTGAACCTAAAAAGGTAAATTACAAAGAAGTTCCAGTTGCTTTACCTGTTGCTATAACTGCTGATAAAATCCAATCAACTATTCCATTAAAATACAATGGATATACTTTCACTGGAATAGTCAGTAATAAATATTACAAACAATATTATATTCTCTATGAAAAAGAATACAAAGAAGAAGATTTGAAATTATTCAAAGAAAAATTATATTATTATATTTTAGCAAAGAAGAAAGATAATAGTGTGGATGTTATTCACGATATGCCTCCTAGAAGAAAAGTCAATCCTGGTGATACTATTTATTTTTCTTATGGTAATTTTGAATTAGGACCCCTAAGATTCATTTAGAGCGGTGCGTATTTTAAATGCCAATTTTTAAGACAAAAAAAACAAATGCATCGCTTTACTCATTAAAGAGTTCTAAATTCTAAATAATGGGCTTTCTTATGTGTATATTAAGGTAGATACATATAATCCCATCAGATGTTATTTAATCTACTACCTTGATTAAACAACAATTTCTTTTTTCTGTCTTGGTTTTCGTTGCTTTACAACTACTATCTTTTCTTTTGCTTTTTGACAGAATTCAATTGGTCTTGATTGATTTCTTAAATAATATTTTCCTATATATAAAATATTTTTACAAGCATTCTTATCACGATTTACAAAAATACACCGTTCGGTTTCCTCTTTTGGAGTTAGTATTTCATGTAAATGTTTTTTATGCTTATTCTTTCTTACTGATACATTTTCTAGTTCTTTAAAAGTTTTGTTATATAATTTACTTGTATTATATTCATTCACTTCTAATATTTCAAATCGTTTTAATAATAATTTCTTAAATCCTATATTAGGTGCTGATATTGTTCCTTTCATTTGACTTGTACGTGAATAATCACCATATAGTAATAATATTTTCTTATTATTAATCTTATCATCTTTAGTTAAAAATTTATTTTCTATTTCATTTAATAAATTTTCTTCTGATTGTTTAGTTCTTACAAATCTTCTAAAATTTAGTTTTCTGAATAATATGTTATTGTAAAATGGTTTAACTTGATTGTTTAATTTATTTTTATTAGTTATATACTCTTTATATTCTTCTATTTTTAATGTTTTTGAATTAAATTTTGATAGTTCAGTTTCTTTTTCAATGATATTGTGTTTTATTTTTTCTTCATTTACAATTTTATTACATCTTTTAGTATATGTTTCAAATCTTCTTCTACAAGCACTATATTTATAAAAATTATTATTTTCATCTATCATACTTAACGGTCTAATCTTCCCTGGATCAACTGATACTAATTTATATTCATCCGTTAAATATTTATTACATTCATCTTTGGTTAAACTATTAACATTTTTTATATCACACTCATCTTGAATACATTTAGGTAATTTATCACCATATTCTTTATCTTTATATTTTTTTAGGATAAATAATAAACAACAACTAAAACCATCAGTTGTTATTTGATTATAAAAAACATATTCTTCATTATTAAATATACTTCTTTTTTCTAATTTTAGTATTTTACTCCAAACATGTTTTTGATATTGCTTACAATGTAAAACTAATTCACTTTTAGGATAATCAAATAATTTAGGATATTTATTACCAATATAATCCGCAATTCCTGATGTATTTAATACAATATTTTTAGGAACAATATTATTTCTTTGTGGTATAACTTGAAATGATTTACATCCTAATTCTTCTATTTTAGAATTAATATAATATGCATGTATTAAATATTTTTCTGGATGTATTTTAACATCATAAGCAATTGTTTTAGTTATTTTTTCAGGATATAAATATTTTTTAGTCTTATTAATCCATTCATGATATTCACTTTTTGAATCAACTATTTTATTATTAATCAAATCAGATTTAAGATTTCTAATTTCTTCATTTAGTTCCTTATACATAACTTTTCTTTTTTCCTTATCTTTTTCTAATTTAATCTGTTTGGTTTTTGGATCTTTGAATAAACAATTAATATATCTAAAAAGATGTTTAATAAAATGAGTTGATATATTTGTTTCTAAACAAGTAATCATTTCTTTAGCAGTCTGTTCTAAAATATGAGTTTTATTTGTGTATGATAATTTTTCATCAACTAATTTAGAAAATACATTATCATAAAATAATTTAATATCATCTTTGATAGATTTATTTTTAATATTTTCATCTTTATTTGATTTACCTCTATTTGTTTCACTAGTTGCGATTGTTTTAAGAACATCTAAAATAAAACTTTTATTGATAGTAGGAAAGTCTTTATTAGTATTAAATTTATCCAATAAATATAATCTAATGAATTGATAACCTAAAATAACAAATTTATTAATATCTTTTACAACATCATCAATAATTGGTTGTAATTTATCGTACTCTTTAAGAACAGATTTAAGAGGACATTTAATCATCCTATAAACCTGTTCGGTTTCTAAATTATTTGGTGGTTTTTCTTTTATATTTTCATCAATCATATATATAATAATTAGAAATTAATCTTTATATAATTTATTACGCATTAAATTATATAATTTTTAAACATTTTTATTATTTTTAAAAATAATTTTTATTTATATTCTTATTAATATTATTCTTATTAAGATGTAATATTGCTTCTTTAATTATTTTATTTTTACTAATATAATTTTTAATTTCAATAATATTATTATTTGTAATTTCATATTTATACAAATCTCCATTTATTGGATCATATAAACAAATATTTTTTTTATTGGCTAGTATAGCATAAAATAATGTTTGTAAATAATTTTTTTTACTATCTATTTTTTTATTTTCTGAAGTTTTAATATCAATTATATAATTATCTGTAATTAAATCTGGTTCTCCGTAAATTAATAAATTAAAATTTACATAACATTCTGATGTTTTTATAGATGTAAATTTTTCTTTAAATTTTAATATTTTATTAATAAATTCTTTTTCAAATAAAAGATTAATTAAATCATCTATATTTTTACAATCTTCTAAATTTTTAGGTAGATTATCATAATCAATTGATTTATTACAACTCATCAAATATTCAAATCCAAAATTATAATTATTATTTATTATATATTTTATACAATAATCTATAAAGACGCCTTTTTGTTCGTTCCTTTTAATAAATTTTAATTTATCAATATTTATTTTTTCATGAATTTGTTCTTTCATAAATTCAATTTTAATATCTAAATCATCTAATATATTTTTTCCTTTAAAATTATCAAATATATATAATTCTAATCGTTCAGTTTCAAATTGTTTATATCCTTGAATATTATAAAATTTTAATTCAAATAATTTATCATATATGTTTTTATATGTGTTATAGTATTCTTTAGTTATATATTTATAACAAGATATATTTTTCCCTTTGAGTTCTATAGTATTCATAAAATTATCATCATTTTCAACTACATATAAATTTCTTTTATTATAAATAAATTTATTTTCACAATCATGTAAAATTTGTGATACATATTCATCTAATTTTTTTCTTTTTGAATATAATTCATTAAAAATTCCACAAAATCTTTTATAAGACTCTTCTATAAAAAAATTAGTAATCATTAATATATTTAATTATTTTATATTTAAGTATATTAATATTATTTATCAAATTTTATTGTTATCTTCGAGTAATTTTTGTTTTCTTTTTTCATAAGCTCTTTTACTATATTCTTTAATTTTTTCAGGTGGTGGTTTTTTATCATATCCTGTTTTTTCTTTATATTCTTTAACTTTTTCTATAATTTCTTCTTTATGATTTTCGTAATAATTTTTATTTCTTTTTGGTGCAGTATATTTTTTAAGATGTTCTTTTAATTGTTGATTTTCAATTATTAGTTTTTCATATAGTTCTTTATAATTTATATTGTTATCTGCCATTATTTATATATAATAAATTATTTTTAAATAGTTAAATTATTTTTCTAATATTTTAATATGTCTAAACAATTTTCATCTGATTTGAAATTAAAAGCAGTTAAATATTATTATAAAGTTAATAATTATTCAAAAGTTTGTGATATATTTGAATGTAGTGAAAGAAGTTTAAAAAGATGGATTGAACGATATGAAAAATATGATACAGTTGATAGAATACCAAGAAAAGAAGGTTCTTATAAAATTAAAAAAGAACATATTAAATTTATAAAAGAAACAATAAAAAATAATAACGATATTCATATAAAAGTATTATTTTTATTATTAAAAAATAAATTTCCAGATTTGGATATATCAAGACAATATATCCACGATATAATACGAGATAATAACATTACTAGAAAAAGAGCGACATTCGAACATTTTCCATTAACATACAGAGGAGAACCCAGAGATGAAAAAGCAGAATTAAAAGCATTTTTCAAAGAAATAAAAAAATTTAGTTTGGATAATATCATATCAATAGATGAAACATCATTAAGTACATCTCTAGGTTTTAATTATTGTAGAAATGAATTAGGAAAAAGATGCTTAATTAAAACTGATGATAATGCTGTATTTACAAAGTATTCATTAGTTGTAGCAATAACTAATAATAAATGTATTGGATATACATTATATCAAAAAGGAGCAGTTAATTCTGATAGATTTAATGAATTTATTAAAGATATATGTGATAGTGTTAAGAATAAATTAATAATATTAGATAACGGTCAAATTCATAAAAAAGAATCAACAAGGAAAATAATAAAAGATAGTGGAAATCATTTATTATATACGTGTCCTTATCACCCAAGGTTAAACGCAATAGAGCAGTTCTTTAGTCAGATGAAGCATTATTTGAAATTATATAAATCAAAAAATTATAATGAATTAACTGTAAATTTAAAGAAATCTATTAAAAATATTAAGAAAGACCATTATAAAAATTATTTTATTTATGCTTATAACAAAGATTTTTATAAAGGTAAGAAGAATAGTAAAAAATCAAGTAAACATAGGAAATCTAAAATTTATAAACTTTAAAAATCGGCATTTAAAATACGCATCGCTCTAAAAATTATTTTAAATTTATTTTAAAATTTATTTAATATATATTTTTCTATTATATATTATATAAATGCCACCTAAAAAAAATTCTAAAAAAAGCATAAAAATACCTATCCCTCCTGAAGATGAAGGCTTATTATCAGACTATGGTTATTCTCTTAAGAATAGTCACGAAGATAGAATTAAAGCAATTAAAAGGTCAATGAAAGACCATAGTGAATTAAAAATATTAAGACATTTGAATTTACTCAGAACTTATCAAAAGCATAATGAAAAGTTATGTAATAAATTAGATAAGGATTTGAAGTGGGTGCAGAAGGATTATAAGAAATAAAAATATTTTTAATTTTTATTTATACTAAACCTTTAGGTTGTAAGAAATAAATTAATCTTGTTTACATTCACAACTTTCCTTTTCACAGTCTTCTATGCATCCACAAGCTACTTTACTTACACATTTTTTCATAATTGGAGTTCCTACTAATTCATTTAATTCATCAACCTTTTTAGTCAATCCTTCCATATCAGCACCAACAAATTTATGTACAACCTTTAGATTATTAATAAGAAGAAAAGTTGGAAGCGATTCAATTTCAAAAAGCTCAGCTAATTCAGAACTTTCATCTACATCGCATTTTACAAATTCAATATCGGTATATGTTTCCGCTAACTTCTCATAATCAGGAGCGATTCTTTTGCAAGGTCCACACCAGGGTGCAAAAAAATCAATTACTACTTTCTTATCTTTTGAAATATCTTCCATTTTATTTATTAGTTTAACCATTGTATATAATGGTAAATGGGTTAAAGTTCTTTAATTCAATTTTTTTAGACAAACTTATTGAGTATGTAGACAAGCTTAAAAAGCTTAGTTTATAAATATTTTGAACCAATCAATCCAATAAGCAATAATATAAAAACAATAAGTACAATAGTATCTTGAGTCAGCATTGGTATGTTTATTTTAATTTTTGGTAACTGTGATTCGCTTTCTGATTTGCTTTTTATAATACTTGAAAGATAAATATTAAAATCTGCCACTCCAGGTGGAATATTAGGATTGTTTGAATATATACGTTTAGGTTCTAAATTACCTTTTGGAAGAGTCATTGGTGTATCTAAAGAGAATGTGTGTGATGTAGAAGAAGGAACATTTGTAGTCTGAGTTTTTACAATATTAATTTCCTTATTAGGATCATTTAAAATATATGATAATGTATAAGTTTCATTATAAATAGGTTCTCCTTCAGAATCTATAAAATCAAATGGATTTACTAATAATTTAATCATTGAAAATTGCAAGTCAAAAGTATTTGGTAAATTATTGCAATAAAAAGATAATGACGAACTTGGTGATTCTAATCTAATAATTATAAAATTAGTTTTGAGAAAATTTTCAACAATAACTTCTCTTAGTTGCTTGAAAGGATTACCATTATTTTTATCTTTTATATTAAAGTAAATATTTTTATTTTTGATATCTTTCCACTTTGATAAGTTTTCAATGTAAAAGTTTCCTGTTCTCTCTTTATTTTCAAATTGTTTTAAAACATATTGTCCTAAAATAATTTTTTTGAATGAATTCAATCTTTCATTTTGTCTCATATACATATAATTATATAATATTTTTATTTATAAAGGAATAAATTATAATATAATAATGAAAATAACATTTTCAAATTTAGATAAAATTAATGTGGAAGCATTTGAAGATATTTTTCTATTAGCTAATTATCTAGATATTATAGAGCTTGATTGCAGTAATATGAATTTAAAAGAGTTACCTGATGACCTTATTTATTTAATTAATTTAAAAACTTTAATTTGTTTCAATAATGAATTATCTTCTTTACCAGATAATTTAAAAGTAGAAACATTAATATTAGATTATAATAGGTTTGTTGAGATACCTATAATTAAAAGTTTAAAAAAATTATCCTTATCCTGTAATAATATTAAGGTTATTCCAGCTAATATATCTGAATTAGAAAACTTAAAAGTACTTATTCTTTTCAATAATAAAATATCTCAAATATCAAAAAATATAGGAGCATTATTAAATTTAGAAAAGTTAGTTTTAGTAAATAATGAATTAGCTTCAGTACCAAATAGTATTACTAATTTAATAAAATTAAAAAAACTAGAAATCTGTAACAATAATATTAAAATATTACCTAAAAAAATAAATAAATTGAAGAATTTAGAAGATTTAAGAATGGATAAAAATCAATTAATGTATCTTCCTAAAGAAATTGGTAAATTAGAAAATATAAAAGTATTGTTCTTTAACTATAATAAAATAAAATTTATTCCAAAAAGTTATAGTAAATTAGAAAACTTAAAATTTATAAGTTTGATAAGTAATCCTATAGATATAGAAAATGAACTATTAAAAGATAAAATAATTGTTGATGTGACTAAATTATGTAGTCTTATTTATTCAAATTCTTTTATTGAAAATTAAAGTCAATCACAATTTCAGATTTGTCTTCATTAAAACTGACAAAATATTTTGGATATTTAGAGCATACTGCTTGTAGTAATTCCTTTATCGGATATATATTTTCATAATCATTAGCATATAAATGTTTCTTTTCTTTAGACATTGAATAAGGTAATTTATGTATCGGTAAAAGATAAGTATACTTTTTTGTAGTTTTATTTAGATTTTGAAATTTATCTTGAAAATCATATTCAATATATTCTAATACTTTATCCAGGTATGAATCCATCTTATAGTTTATTAGAAAAAATTAAATTTTAGACAAAATTATTTTTGTTCTTTCGTTTAGATATTTTGCAAAAGATTCTGAATTTGAAAATTCCTGATGATTAACATCTATTTTTTTCTTAACTTCTTGTCCAAATGTAGGAAAAAAATGACAGGTGTCTAAATTTTTTTCTAATACATCTAAGAATTTAATAATAGCTTTCTCTCTTTTTTCACCATCTAATGGTTGACATATTAATAAAGCTTCGATAATTTTAGATGCTCTTGTTTTCATATCTATTCTATGAACAAGTTTAGAAGATATTTTATAATATTTTGATATCTCTTGTCTCTCTTCTGGTTTCAATAACATCATTAGATTGATTCTAGATTCATAATCTAGATAAGGAAATATATGTACTCGGATGACATCCAGAGGTAGTTCGTCGATATAATTCATTATTATATTATGTATATAATAATAAAATATTAAATCAATTTTTAAACTAGCTTTAATAATAAACTGTTTCAATTCTACCCATCATTCCAGCGGGTAAATCTAATTCACGATAATGGATATGTCTATCTATTACTCTACCAGAAGGAATTCTATATTCAGAACCTGGTAAAATTAATAAATTAGCAACTCCGTTGTTATCAGACATAACTACGCCGGAATTTTCAAATTTACCATAAGCATCATCTACATAAGGAGTATCTTGAGTTTGTTTAGGTAATGCAGCCCAATAAGCAATACGAGTATTAGGTTTTACAGTAACTTTAACTATGGCATTACCAATTGGATTAGATTTATTTGGAAGTAATGATTGTGTAGGAAATACAGAATAACCCAAGAAAGGTAACCAAGTATTTCTATTAAACATCATTTTTACAGCTGCTAAAGCTACTATAACATAAATTATTTTATCAAAATGAGATTGATAACCAAGATATCCATTTATACTATTGCTTAACATTTCAACTAAATTATAACCGAAAGCTGTTGTTCCCCAATTTAAAGCACCAATAATAACTATAGCAGCTATTACCATATTCATCTTGGCTCTTAAATAAGTACCAGTAGAATGTTTCATTATTATTAGTAAGATATTTAATAAAATTTAAACATTTATTCTATAATAAAAATTGACTTTTTTACTTTTAATTTAATAACTAATCTATAATGTCTAAACCTGTGATGTACGATAATGAAAAATGGATTTATGATGCTATATGTCAGATTAAAAATCCAGGGCCTATTTTTGAATTTAGTCCTAATGAAGAAATTTATAATTATAAAAACACTCTTTTTCCAAATAAAAAATACAGTAAAACATTTAATCCTAAATCATTTATGAAAAGAGGTGATGTTATAAATTTTGGAGGGGTTTATCGAAATGAAAACAAGATGATTTTTAATGGAAATGTACTACTACATTTGCATACTAATATAGATGATTATGGTTCAGTTCCGCCACATTTTGTTTGTGGAGACAAGGATGATGAATTTAATATTGGAGATTTTGAAGGATTAATTGAACATAATACTATTAATTTTTTGAGTTATCCTAAAAAGAATGAGATTGAATTTTATGTAGAAAACGATATTGTTAAAGGAAAAGTTTCTATCAAAGGAAAAGAATGGAAAATAGATTTTCTTAATTATTGTGATAAAAGTGTATTTGAAATATATCTTTACAGTTTGAAAATTGATAAGGATAATAAGTTTAGATTTGGCTATAGAGAGTATTTAATTAAATCAGAAAATGATTTATTTGAATATCAAGATTCTATTCAGACTTTTATTGTTAATGGTGTTAAAACTCATTTGTGTAAGAAAACTAAAGAGTATGATTTAACAGATGAGTCTCAAGTTAATTTCCCTTTTAAAATTAAAAAAATGATGTTAGGTAGTGAAATAAATGAAATTATTTTTAATGTAGATGCATATGAAAAATATCTTGAAGCTGAAAAGAAGTTAAAAGAAAAATATAATCCATATAAAGATATAAAATATATAATTACAGAATTTACTATGACTACTGTAACTATAGAATGTATTAAGAAAGACTTTGATGGTATAATAAATAATATTAAACAAAAGTTAGAAAGTAGTTCTGTAGCTTTCCATAGAATTAATGATGAGTTATTGGAAGTTCATTAGAATTTATTACTTTATTACACACTTAATTTATAAATAAAAGTTGAAATATTAATCTAATACACATAAATTAGATTAGTATGTCATCCGTTAATCCTATCATTAAAAGATTCCTTATAAAAATACTTTTTAAGCAAAGACTGAATAAATCTCCTTGTATGAATAATTGCGGTGCTTTTATTAAAAAGAATAATCCCTTTTCATTTTGTGGTGATGAATGTTTCGGTGACTATTATGGTTTTTAAATTATTTTATCTAATTCATTATCCATTATAACTGTTTTCCCAATTGCTAATACTTTTTTAGCATATCTTAATTTATCATTTAAATCATCTGAACCTAACTTCCACCAAGATACTCTATGACGTAATTCAACAGGAATTTCTGGACATTCTCCAACAATACATATTTGTAATGACTCTTTTAATTTTAATATAGTTTCTATTTTTTCTACTGTTGGTTCTAACATAATTACGGAATAATCAAGAGGATTAGGATCATAAGTTAAATGAGTTACAGGATATCTTTCCTCTTCTATTTCGTATTTCCACAAAGGTTGAAATTTATGATCATTAGGCGCAGGAGGTAATAAAGATTTATAATGTTCATAAATGTGGGTTACATTATGTTGAATTAAACTATTTCTAATAAAGGTAAAGTTACCATCTTCATTTCTGTATTGAAAGTATCCGCACTTTCTTATGTAACACCATTTTCCATAAATATAACTTTTTACCAATAATTCATAATCATCTGAAACTGAAAGTTGAGGATTATGTTTTCCTATTTTATCATAAAATTCAGTTCTCCAAACTCTAACGTGATTAGGTGTTCCAATTAAATGTCTTAATGTAATTGGATTAGGAACAGCTGTAATTGTTTGTATAACCCATTGATTATGCATTTTAGACCAAAAATTTGCATTTGCTCCATAACCATATCCAAAAAAATCTCCATAGGTATGAGTTTTTAAAGATTTTTCATATAATTGTGCTGCATCTGTATAAAAGAAATTAGCTTCTGGATATTTTTTAGCTGCATCTACAATCCATTGAAATAATTCTGGTTGTATTTCATCGTCGTGGTCTAATTCAACAATAAATTTTCCATAGGCAACACCTGCCGCTAGTCTTTTCATTTCTCCAATTATACTAGAATGTTCGGGTGCTTTATAAACTCGCATTCTTAAATCTTTATTTTTCATTTCTAATAAATTTTCATAAGTTATCATATCAGTTGAATCATCCCATACAATCCATTCCCAATTTGTATAAGTTTGGTTTCTTAAAGTATTCCAAGGTCTTAAAATCTTTTCTTTACTATGAAATGTAGAAGTAATAACAGAAATTAATGGATTGTCATCTTCATATCTATGTTTCAATATTGACGAAAATACACAAGAAACAATATCCAATTCTTCAGGTAAAGAATGTAAATGAACCCATCTTTTACGTACATTAAATATATGACTTAAATAATTTAATAAAACATTCCCGTATGTATAAATTGCATATGGTTTTTTTGTATGCCATAATTTAGAAAATTCTTCAAATGATAATTTTGTATGAATAGGATACCAAGTGTAATGTTTATCTATTTTTGGATAAAAGTCTGGTTTAGTTTCAGAAATAAAAAACACATTTTGCATTAATATATTAATGAAAAATATCTTTATATTTTTTTTGTTAAATTTCTTCTCTTTTTACAAGATAAAGAAAACCAAGGAGTAAAAAATGAAGAGACTGGTTTATTAGTAAAAATTGGTTCTCTTGTAGTCATCGTAGTTCCGTGTAGTGCTGCAGAATTGTGAATACGGTGAATTGCTGTTGGAATTCCTAATTTAGTAAAAACAAAATCTCTTTGGAAAAGACCATCGGGATTTGCAATATCACTTGCATAATTTACGAAAAGATAATCACAAGCAGCATCATTTAAACGTCCACTGCTAAAGGCGCTGGTACCACTTCCAATGTTATATTGTTGTTCGATATAATATTTACTAACATTCCCATAACAATCAGTAGATTCTTGATAAGTCCAAGTATCATAAAATGATTTATGAACTGGAATAAAGCCATTGTCATAACCATTAGGATCAAAAGGTAAATACCATATTGTTGGGTTATCTTCTTCAAAATAAGTAATTACAAAGCGTTTTAATAAAGTTGCCCATACACCTTGGTCCATTCCTTTCAAGCAAGCATTTAGAATATTATAATATGATGGGTCATCTTTGTTAGGAAAGGTAATAGTTGCTAAATCACCAACTTTACCAGATGCAGTAAAAGTTCCAAAAGGGGTATTGTATGTACCAGATAAAGTTATATCCCAATAAGTGACAGGGTCTTGATAATAAATAGATAAATCTTGATTGGTTTGAAGAATAGTTTTTTGAACACGAAGTAAAAGGCTTGAGACTGCCTCATTTAAAGATACTGGTTTAGAAGTTTCATAATTACTAACTAATGCAGTAAGAAAACTAGCAGAAATTGCTCCTACTGGTCCTGCAATAGCTGAAGCTAATTCATAAAAAGATTCACTTACCAAATCTATTCCAAGTTCAATTCCTAAATCACTATTATCAGTTTGAGAAAGGAGTGCAAAAGCATTTTCAATTTTATAATTTACATTACTTAATAAATCTTGATTAAAACTAATCATGCGGTTAAGGTTGTCTTTAACTTTGTCGATATCTACTTGAGAGTGAGACATTATATATTATAAATTATAATTTTATTTTTAAGTAAATTAAAGAATAAAATATATATTATTACAATGAATAAAAGATTAAATATTATTGATCTTAAAAATAATCATCCCGAGAGATTTGGTATATTCGTAATGGCTCTTAGAAATCTCATTGACTCTCACGACTGGCCTCGTATTTGCGGCATTCACGGAAACACCTTTAAACCCAATGATAAAGGAGTGTTGTGTCCTACTGATCCTGAAATTGTTACCATTTTAGGAGAAACTGGAGAACCTTTCTATTGCAAACACAGTGTTTATAGTTTTATTGCTTGGCATACTCCTTATATTTATCAATTTGAATTATTGTTGAACAAATATAATAAATCAACCAATGAAAGTTATATTACTTTACCTTATATTGATTTAACTGATTTTTCTGTTGATTTTACTTTTATGAATGATCCAGAAATAACTATTTTTTATAATAAGCGACAAATAACAATTGAAAACCCTTTAGCAGGTGCTTATTATTATGTAAATGGAGTTAAAACTAAAACTACTAGAACTGGATTTTTATCACCTAGAACTCCTAATGAAAGAATGCAATTGAGAACAATCAAAAAACAATTAAATAATACTTTATACGCAACTAATTATGAAAGATTTAGTTCAGTACCAGTAACTCACAAACCATCTAATATCGTGGTTGATTATGTTCCTCTAGAAACTCCTCACAATCAACTTCACGATATTATTGGTGGAGACACTGGTAATATGAGTGATGTCAGTGTTGCTGCATTTGACCCTATTTTTTGGTTGCATCATTCTAATATGGATAGACATTTTTATACTTGGTTGCATAATAATACTAATAACTTTAAAGATTCTATTTATCCTGATAAAATTCTAAAAG
>Ga0214921_10004968_pt1 | contig 19112 bp, 17 predicted proteins | sample LL1505_MetaG_FD_177992 | JGI IMG/M metagenome (GOLD analysis project Ga0214921, IMG submission 177992) | Freshwater microbial communities from Lake Lanier, Atlanta, Georgia, United States - LL-1505 | ecosystem: Environmental > Aquatic > Freshwater > Lake | place: USA: Georgia | collected... | reverse complement strand
TTTCTCTTTCTGCCACCACCGCGTCGGAGAGCGATCACGGCGCTGTATGCGTTCTGTCGTGAAGTCGACGATGTTGTGGACGAATCCAGCGAACCCACCGTTGCGCAGACCCGATTAATCTGGTGGCGCACCGAAATTGCGCGGCTATTTGCGGGTGACCCCCAACACCCGGTTACACGGGCGTTAGCGCCGTGCCTGGATCCATTCGGGCTGGACCAAGTGAGACTGCAAGCCGTTATTGACGGCATGCAAATGGATCTCGATCAAGCTCGATACTCTCGATTTCGTGATCTTGAAGTGTATTGCGATCGGGTGGCGGGCGTCGTCGGAACGATGGCCGCCGACATCTTTGGGCGGCAGGCCGAAAGCACCCGTGAGTATGCTCAGGCGCTCGGTCTTGCGTTCCAACTGACGAATATCATTCGAGATGTCGGCGAGGATGCCCGTAAAGGGCGCATTTACCTTCCGGTTGAAGATCTGCAACGATTTGGCGTTCCGGCGGCGGATCTGCTTAGTGGACGAACAAGCCCTGAATTTATAGAACTCATGCGATTTCAGGCCGAGCGAACCCGTGCTCAGTACGCGCGTGCCTACGAGTTACTCGCAGACGAAGACCGTCGCGCCCAGCGCCCGGGACTCATTATGAGTTCGATTTATTCGACCCTTCTGGATGAAATTGAAGAGGATGGTTTTCGTGTCCTCACGCATCGAACGTCGCTGACTCCAATCCGTAAGCTTTGGCTCGCCTGGAAGACCTGGCTCACTGCACGCCCCCCCGGTTTTCAACTCGCCCGATCTTGAAGACAGGTGCCCGAGTCGCCGTCATTGGCGCTGGGTGGGCTGGTCTGAGCGCCGCTGTCGAACTCGCGGCCAAGGGCGCCTTGGTAACGATATTTGAAGCTGCGCCAGAAATCGGCGGGCGTGCACGCTCACTGGCCTGGGCGGTCAAATCGCCAGGCGGCGGTCTTCAGGACGTCGAGATTGATAACGGCCAGCATCTCTTGGTCGGCGCTTATCGGGATACCCTTGCCCTGGTCGAACGCCTGGGCGGTGATGAGTCGCAACTTTTTTGGCGGATGCCCTTCACGCTCAGTAGCGACCGGGGGCTCACGATCCGCGCATCCGGTGCGAGTGCTCCATGGCACCTGGTACAAGGCCTGTGGCGCGCAGAGGGCCTGACGTGGGCTGACCGAATCTCGATCGCACGCCTCGGCCTGACTTTGAAGCTTCGTGGCTGGAAGACTGCACCTGGTCTCACCGTGGCACAGCTTTTGTCCGGTGCTCAACAAACCAATGCAGTACAGCGGCGTATCTGGAATCCGCTTTGTCTTGCTGCCCTCAATACACCCCCGAACGACGCGTGTGCGGCGAGCTTTTCGGCTGTTCTGAGGGACACCCTTGGCAGCTTTGACGCGCGTGCATCCGACATGTTGGTTCCGAAAGTCCCACTCGGCGCGACCTTGCCCAAGCTGGCCGAACAGTTTTTGGGGAAGACCAACGGCATCATCCGTCGGCGCCATCTTGTGCGCTCAATCCAACCCGGGCCCACCGTAGATGACGAGCCCTTTGACGGCGTGGTGGTCGCGCTTGCCGCGCGCAATGCTCGGCGCCTCTTGGGCGACGCAATCCCCGAGTTGCCAACCGAGTCGATCCAGACGCTTTGGCTTCTGCTCGCGCCTGGTGTTTTTGAACCGCGATGTCTAACGCTCTTGGAAGACGGCCCTGGAGAATGGTTGTTTACCCGGGCTGAGGCGAATGGTGCGACCCTAGCGTCGGTCGTCATCAGCGCCGCCGCCCGAACGACTGATCGTGATGGACTCATCGAAGCGTGTATCGGTCAGTTGGAAGAAGTCCTGTCGCGGCTGGGTAGGCCCGCAAGGCTTGATGGCGACCGAGTACTCGGGGCGAAACTCATTCATGAGTCAGCAGCGACGTTTTCCTGCACGCCGGGACTCAGGCGGCCGGATGTTGACGCGCTGGTCGGGGAATGGCCGTCTATCATGATCGCTGGCGATTGGACGGCCAGCGAATACCCGGCAACCCTGGAATCGGCGGTTCGCAGTGGACTCAAAGCGGCACGCCAACTGGCACAGGTTCTATAGTCGCGATGAGAGCCCAGCGGCGACGCGTTCATCGTGTTGTCGCGCCAGCGACCAGCCTGACCATCCGACGAGCGCCGCCCCGATGGTGACGGCATTCGCGGCAGCCTGTGGCGGGTGATATCCACCCAAGAAGAATGGGCTGCAAAACAGGAGAAGCCCAAGCGTCAGGGCAGCCCACTGTCCATAGCGAGATGGCCAGAGCTTGTTTTCAAAGGCCATGAGCACGACCAGGGTGCCGATGATCAGAGCAGTCCAGCGCGGCGTGAATGAGCCGGCGAATTGGAACAACCATGGCGAGGCCACCATCCAGATTCCAAGCCCTGCGAGGACGTAGTCCTGATTCGCGGCGAGTTCCTGGTCGGGATAAAGTAAGCGCGCTGCTGATGATGGCGATGAACTGACCTTGTGCTGAGCAGACCTGCGCGAGTAGTGGAAGTCCATTGGAGGCTCCGGGTGTCGGTTGGCCCCTCTGGTACGCGCGATTCGTGCCCGCTCGTTCCGCTGATCCGTCTGCGCTCACCTCCTCACCTCGAAAAGGCCAGATCAAGCGCCTGGTCCACTCGATCGACCGCCAGGATTTCCAGACCTTCGGGTGCCCCGCGGCTGCCCGCCTTGGGGGTATTCGCCCGCGGCACGATTACTCGGGCAAATCCCAGCTTCGATACTTCGCGCAAGCGCTCCTGGCCACGTGGCGCGGGACGGATCTCGCCGGCAAGCCCAATCTCTCCAAAGACTGCCAGTCCACCTTCACAGTCCGCTCCAAGCGGCCGGTTCCGCAGGCTCGACACGATCGCAAACAACACCGCAAGATCCGCTGCCGGCTCGACAATTCGGACGCCACCAACGGCATTTACAAAAACGTCCTGATCAAATGTGACCAGTCCTGCATGACGATGTGCGACCGCCAGGAGCATCGCGAGTCGATTTGCTTCAAGGCCGACACTCAGGCGCCGCGGATTGGGCGCATGGGCCGAATCGACCAGGGCCTGAATCTCAACAAGCAAAGGCCGGGACCCTTCCTGGGTCACCAACACGCAACTGCCCGGAACCCGACGATCGTGTTGGGCAAGGAACATGGCTGACGGGTTGGTGACACCCCGCAACCCCCGATCGGTCATTGCGAAGACGCCCAACTCGTTGACCGCGCCGAATCGATTCTTGAAGGCTCGTATCAGTCGAAAAGCCGAATGCGCCTCGCCTTCGAAATACAGAACGCAATCGACCATGTGCTCGAGAACCCTCGGCCCGGCAAGTTGCCCTTCTTTCGTGACATGGCCGACCAGAATGATGGTGAGGTTGTCGCGTTTGGCAATGCGCGTCAGTTGGGCAGCACACTCACGCACCTGCGCCACCGAGCCTGGGGCTGACGGCAACGCGTCGGTGAAGAGCGTCTGGATCGAATCAATGACCGCCACCCGGGGCTTGTGCTGAGAGAGCACGGCGGCGATCCGTTCAAGCTGGGTTTCGGCCAGAACAGGCATCGCACTCGCGCCCAAACCAAGTCGCCGAGCTCGCAGGGCAACCTGGGCGGTTGACTCCTCGCCCGTCACGTACAAGGCCGCGGAATCAGCGGCAATCAATGCCAAAGACTGCAACAAAAGCGTACTTTTACCGATTCCGGGATCACCGCCAATCAGGACCACCGCGCCAGGAACGAGACCGCCGCCTAGCACCCGATCAAATTCCTCAATCCCAGAGGTAAATCGAGGTGTCTCCTCGGCAGCAATCGCGTTGAGTGCTTGCAGCTCGCTGGCGTCGACCAATGCATGACGACGATCCCCCTGCCCGCCCGCCCCCGCCGACGATCGAGGATCATTCGCAACCGATTCCTCGAGCGTATTCCAGGCCCCACAGGCGGAACATTGGCCCTGCCATTTCGGCGCTACACCGCCACACTCGGTACAGACATATTCAACCCGTGCTCTTGCCATCTCGATGGTTTCCCTTGTGCCCGTGCTATAAAGCCGCGATGAATCGCGGCTTCTACACGATTATGGCGGCGCAGTTCTTTTCGTCGCTTGCTGATAACGCACTGCTGATTGCCGCAATCGCTTTGCTCATTGAGACGCAGGCTCCCGAATGGATGCGGCCCCTTCTCAAACTCTTTTTCACTGTGTCTTACGTGGCCCTCGCGCCGTTCGTGGGCGCGTTCGCGGATTCAATGCCGAAAGGCCGGGTCATGTTCATCACCAATCTGGTGAAGGTGGTGGGCTGCGCGATGATGTTCTGGTCGGTGCATCCGCTCGCAGCCTACGCCGTGGTTGGATTTGGCGCTGCAGCCTATTCACCCGCCAAGTACGGCATTCTGACGGAATTACTGCCGCCCGAAAAACTCGTGGCCGCAAACGGCTGGATCGAGGGCACGACCGTCGGTTCCATTATTTTGGGGACTGCGCTCGGGGGCGCACTCATCGATCCCACCGTGTCGTCCTGGTTGTTGAGCTTTGAAATTCCGGGGCTGCACACCGGCGTCGACACCGCAGCCGAGGCCGCCATTGTGATCATTGCCGTGGTGTACGCCATCGCGGCCGGCTTTAATTTAAAGGTCCCCGACACGGGTGCCCATTACCCCCACCAGGAGCGTAATCCGTGGTTGCTGGTGAAGGATTTCGGCCACTGCCTGAAAAAACTCTGGGGTGATTCTCTAGGTCAGATTTCGCTTGCCGTCACAACGCTATTCTGGGGTGCGGGCGCGACGCTGCAATTCATCATCCTGAAGTGGGCCGAAGTTCAACTCGGCATGGCACTCTCCTCAGCCGCAAAGCTTCAAGGGGTTGTCGCCATCGGGATTGCCGTTGGGGCTGTGCTCGCAGCCCGCTATGTAAGCTTGCGCGGGTCACTCAGTGTGCTTCGCGTCGGCATCGCCATGGGTGTTTTGGTGCCGCTCATGACCTTGATTTCAAGCGTCGAGTGGGCGTATCCCCTACTGATCATCGTCGGTGGACTCGCTGGATTTTTCGTTGTCCCAATGAACGCACTGTTGCAGCACCGGGGACATTTACTCATGAGCGCCGGGCATTCGATCGCGGTTCAGAATTTCAATGAAAACCTGAGCGTTCTGCTGATGCTTGGGCTCTACTCGCTGTTGATCCAGGTAAACCTGTCCGTCAATATCGTGATCTGGTTGTTTGGATTATTCATTGCAGCGGCGATGACCCTCGTGCTGAAGCGTCATCAAATGAATCAGGCCAAGTTTGATTCCGTTTCGCTAATTGGAAAGCATTAACTCTGAGTTTGCGCCGACTTTGCGAGCAGCAGATCACGCCACGCCCCAGCTTTATTCAGCGGTTCGCGCAGTAACGCTTGCGGCGCAAAACTGACGATCACAGGGATCGTCGTTTTATCGACCGAAAGCCGATGTGGGCGGCCGCGCAGCTCATCCAGGCTTTGGCCATCATGGCCAAGGGTTGCAAGCGCTTCGCGGCCCAAAACGAGCACCCCGCCTAACTGGCCAGATTCGGTCACCCGAATCGCCTCGAGAGAATCGCAGCGATCGGACCCGCCCGAGATCTCTGGTTTAGACCATGCGGCGCCAACCGCACCCAACATCGCATCGAGAAGTTGATCCGCGAGGGCGAGGTTTTCCGATTTGGTTTGCGCGACAAGAAGCCAGCTCTGAGGGCTGGGCTTTACAACCGTTTGGGACCCCTCAGATGTGTTGGGCCAATGAAAAACGCGGGCTGTCAGACCGTGGTTGATGGCCTCCTTGAATACCGCCTGATCAAACCGGATCGACTGATCTAAATCAACCGCAATGTTTGATGTCACCGTGCCGCCCAAGCCACCCGATCCCATTTCGATCGTCGGTACCGCCGACTCGATTGGCTGGCGAACCCAACGCGGGCCAATCCCAAGCATCTGCCAGGCTCGATCTTGCGACGCGGACCAACTCCGAGGCGAATCACCCAAAATCACGCTGTGCTCCCCCGGCTTCCACTTGAGACAAATCGCGACGCATGACGATCGCATCTTCGCGCTGGCGGTCAGCGGCTGGGTAGTACCCACGCCGGACGCCAATGCGCTCGAATCCCGCCCGTTCGTAAAGAGCCAAAGCGCCGAAATTGGTTGGCCTAACCTCAAGCACCACTGCATCAACGCTCCGGCGCCGCAGCACCCCTAAAAGACGATTCAATAATCTGGAACCAAGGCCCTGTCGTTGATGGCTCGGCTCGACGCTGAAATTCAACAAATGGGATGCGTCCGGAGCATGCATCAGGAGCCAATAGGCCAGAATCCTGTCGCCTGAAAGACAAACGCTCGAGTCGTAGTCGGCCTTCAGGGAATCGATAAAGTTGCCGCGAGACCAAGGATGAGGGTAAACCGCAGATTCGATCGCGGTCACTTGATCGAGATCCGCCGCAACCATTGGCCTGATCTCAAATCTGTCCACGCGAGACCCGCAGCGCCCGTTGTTCGCCAACGTCGAGTGCAACCTTATTGCGGACATAAATCGGCGCCGCATCATTGGCTGAAACGCCGAGGCCTGCATGCCACAGATTGGCGCCGATGGACCCAATCGCATCGGCCCGGGGCGCAAGCGTGGCGTCAATCCGGCCCCAGAGGCGTGGATTCGCTGGTTCAATCAGGTGTGGATAGACGCGAAACGCATCTCCTGCGGCCACCCAGTCCGTCGACGGATCGAGGTCCTTGGCGAAGGTTGCAGACAGTGCGTGGGGGTCGGCCAGCCAGGGCGCTTGAACGGTCTGCACCCTGCCCTCTGGGTCAACGGAGTAGAGCCCCGCATAGACCTCACCCATCCGAGCGTCAATGGCCACCGCGACCCACTGGGTTTTAACCGTCGCAACCTGCCAAGCCACTGCCGCCAGCGAATCAACAACCAACAGGGGGCGCTCCAGCGCCCAACCTAATCCCTGGGCGACCCCGCAGGCGACCCGAAGGCCAGTGAAGCCGCCTGGACCGGCACCGAAAGCAACCGCATCGAGGGCGCTGCGAGGAACTTCGAGATCTGCGAGCAGCGTCTCAATGCAGGGTAGGATCGACTCGGCCGCGCGGCCCCCCGAAGCTTCCCGCCAAACGCAAGAACCCTTGTGGAGCAACCCCACCGTAACGCGGTCAATGGAAACCTCAAGCGCAAGAATGGTGGGCGACGACACGGGTTTGGCGGTCGCGGTGAGGATCAACGCTCAGTTCCCTTCGAAGTCGGAACCAGCTCTGGGCCTCGCTCCGCAGCGAGCGCTCGCCGCTCGCGAGCTGTCTCGTCGAGGAGGTTGCGCAATTCGCGCCGCTCGCTCGGCGTCAATCGCCCTTCCTGACCTTCCCAGTGCCTGGGCGAGGGCGGACGCCACGCCCACCCAGAAACCGGGGGAGCACTCTCGCGCCAGCGCTCACGCTCTGAGCGCATCACTTCACGCATTTCACGCCGGGTCCGCTCGCGTTCCTCGACGTCCTGCACCTGCGCCCCTGCCTGACCGCAGGGGCCCAGAAAGATGAGCAATAGCACGAGAGAACGTTTCATACCCGAATGATAGTCCCGGTCAAATCAGTACACTTACCCAACCATGTCGACTCCCCGCCTGAACCGCATCATTGTTGTCGATGACGACCCGAAGCTGAGGGAGCTGCTGCGCCGGCATCTTGCCGACCATGGCTTTGAGGTCCTGGTTGCACCCGACAGCCAGTCGCTTGATCGTCTCATGCTGCGCGATCGGGTTGACCTGATCGTCCTCGACCTGATGTTGCCCGCAGAAGATGGACTGTCCATTCTGCGTCGCCTGAGGGGAGGCGGGGATAAGACCCCGATCATCATGCTCACCGCACGCAGCGAGGACATCGATCGGATCATCGGTCTTGAACTCGGCGCGGATGATTATCTGGGCAAACCGTTTAATCCGCGAGAACTGCTGGCGCGAATTGCGGCCGTATTGAGACGTCGGGCGGCCGAGCCCATCGCGGGCGCGCCAGAGTCCGGGAACATTCGGTTCGGGCCCTTCACACTCGATTTGGCATCTCGCAAACTGCATCAAGGCGAGATCGAAATTGCTCTGACGACCGGCGAGTACTCATTGCTGAAAGTCCTGCTACGACATCCGAATCAACCGATGTCGCGCGACAAGCTGATGTCTCAGGCGCGCGGTCGAGGATACGAGGCCTTTGATCGAAGCCTTGATGTTCAGGTTTCGCGGCTTCGCAGACTCCTCGAAGCTGACCCCGCGCATCCGCGCTGGATCCAAACGGTTTGGGGCGTTGGGTATGTTTTTGTTCCTGACGGACAAGAATGAAGTTCGTGCCGGCGAGTCTTTTTGCGCGCACTTTTTTCCTCATTGCATTCGTTCTCTGTAGCAGTCTGATTGCTTGGATGGGCTTTTTGCGGCTGTCAGATCGGACGCCACTTGCGCAACAATTGGCCTGGGAGGTCAACAGCGTCGTCAATTTGACCCGCAACGCGCTGGTTACAGCCCAGCCCGAGCTGCGCCGTCGACTCTTGACGGACCTTGCACAGGAAGAAGGTGTTCGGATTGTGCCGGCGGAGGACAGCGATCAAATCGAAACACCCCCCAACAATCCCTTCTTGCAAGAAGTCGCGGGTCGTCTGCGGGAACAGATGGGGCCGGGAACCCTGTTGGCGAGTTCGGTGAATTCCGAGCCGGCCTTCTGGATCCGAACTCTGATCGCCGGCGATGCCTATTGGATTGGCATCAACCCCCATCGCATCGAACGCCACCCAGAACCGAAGTGGACGGAATGGATCGCCATTGCTCTGGCCGTTTCGCTCTTGATCGCCTTTGGTCTTAGCCAGTGGCTCAACCAACCGCTCACCCGATTGGCCACCGCAATCGAGCATATGGCGGCAGGCAGGCGCCCGGGTCCTTTGCCAGAGGCTGGCCCTGGTGAGATCGCACGATTGAATCGACGTTTTAACCGATTGACCGAACAACTCAGCGCGCTCGAAAGTGACCGCAAGTTAGCCCTCGCTGGGATTTCACACGATCTGCGCACACCGCTTGCACGACTGCGACTCGAACTCGAACTCACTGCAATGCAAGAATCAGCCAAACGGTCCATGGTCGATGAGATCGAACGTATTGATGCCATCGTCGGCCAGTTCATTGAATTCGCGAGGGACCCTGACGAGCTCACCGGTGCGCCAGTGGACGTCAGTCAGGTCATTGAATCGATCGCGAGGACCCATAGCGTGGCCCGGCAGACTGGAGGGTTGGTCTGGATCGCTCAGGTCCCGCCTGACCTCATTTGGATTGGAAGAACCATCGACCTCGAACGCATCGTTAGCAATCTGGTCGACAACGCGTTGATCCACGGGCAATCAACGGACGGGATCGTGCGTCTCCAGATTGCCGCTTCGCGTCACCAGGAGCATATTGCGATCGTGGTGCAAGATCAGGGTCTGGGCTTGCCAGCAGACTCGCTCGAGCAGGTGTTGCGGCCATTTGCACGGATGGATAGTGCACGAGGAGGACCGGCGGGCGGTGCTGGTCTTGGGTTGGCCATTGTGGATCGACTGGCTCAACGGGCGGGAGGTACTGTTCGGCTATTTTCGCCTGCAACCGGCGGGCTGACGGTACGAGTTGAGTTGCCAGATTTCAGTCGTTCACGCAATCGGACGAACCCCGCGAATCTCGACGCCGTCATCGGCATAATCCATTAGCGTTCGCCACGCTTTGATGGCGTAATGCTGGCTGACGGTCGTGACCGCAAGATCACGCGTCCAAGAGCCCTTAAACGCTGTACTGCAGTACTGTCGTACTGAACCACGGAGAGAATTCATGCCTAATTTAGCTGGCACCCACACCCATGACAACCTGAAGGCCGCCTTCGCCGGTGAGTCCCAGGCCAACCGCCGTTATTTGTACTTCGCGAACAAGGCTGACGTCGAAGGCTTTACCGAAGTTGCCTCTCTGTTTCGCTCGACTGCTGAAGGCGAGACCGGTCACGCCCATGGCCACCTCGACTATCTGGCCGCTGTCGGCGACCCTGCGACCGACATGCCAATCGGACCGAGCGAAGCCAACCTGCGCGCTGCTGTCGCTGGCGAAACGCATGAGTACACCGACATGTACCCAGGCATGGCCAAGACCGCTCGCGAAGAAGGCTTCGATGAGATCGCTGACTGGTTTGAGACGCTGGCAAAGGCTGAGCGCTCGCATGCAAACAAGTTCCAGAAAGCTCTGGACGCTCTGCACGCCTGATCTCTTGATGCCTGGTTGATCCTTAGTTGATCCCTGGTTGGGGCACTGGTCAGCGTACCAGTCCCCTTCCAAAACGCTCCCAGTTTTAGGGACGTTTATATTCTCTGAAATCCCTACCCAGACCCTCCGGAGAGTTTGTCATGTCCGTTCGTGAAGGTTCCCTCGAAGCGCCAACGCGCCACCCGGTCGCCTGGAAAACCCCGGACTTCTGGAATGAGTTGCTTCTGGAAGCTGAACTCGAACGCATTTTTGACATCTGCCACGGCTGTCGCCGTTGTGTCAGCCTGTGCAACGCATTTCCCACCCTCTTCGATTTAATCGATGAGAGCAGCACGGGCGAAATCGACGGCGTAGCCAAGAGCGATTACGCCAAAGTGGTCGACCAATGCTACCTGTGCGACGTCTGCTACCTGACGAAGTGCCCTTACGTGCCGCCGCATCCCTGGAACCTGGATTTTCCGCACGTGATGCTGCGGGCCAAGGCGATCCAGTTCAAGAAGGGCTCGCCAACTGAGTTCCGCGATGGTGTCCTGTCCTCGACAGACCGCAACGGAAAGCTGGCCACCATTCCAGTGGTTGTTGAGATCGTTAACAAAGTCAATCACATGCCTGCGTTCCGCAAGCAGCTTGAAAATCACCTCGGCGTCGACGCCCAGGCGTGGGTGCCTGAATTCGCAAGAAAACCATTTTTACCGAACGCCAAGGTCTCTGCGCCCCATCCCGTGATTGACGGCGGGCGGACCAAAGGCAAGGTAGCGGTCTACTCGACCTGCTACATCAACTACAACGAACCCGGCATTGGTCACGATTTGTTGAAGGTTCTGGATCACAACAAGATCCCCTATCAAGTCGTTCAAAAGGTCGCTTGTTGCGGAATGCCCAAGCTCGAACTGGGCGATCTGGATGCGGTTGAAGAGCTCAAGAACAAGAATATTCCGCCTCTCGCAGCGCTGGCTCGGGATGGATGGACCATCGTGACGCCAATTCCGTCATGCACCCTGATGTTCAAGCAGGAGCTTCCACTCCTGTTTCCGGAGGACCAAGACGTCCAGGCGGTGAAACAAGCGATGCGTGATCCGTTTGAGTATCTCGTCAATCGCCAGAAAGACGGGCTTTTGAAGACCGACTATTCAGTGGAACTGGGCAAGGTCTCGTACCACGTGGCCTGCCACCTTCGGGTTCAGAATGTGGGTCAAAAGACGCGGGAAATGCTGGCGTCCGTCCCAGGGACACAGGTCCATACCGTTGAGCGTTGTTCTGGACATGCCGGGACCTGGGGCGTTAAAAAGGAATTTCATCAAACCTCTCTAAAGATTGGTCGACCTGCTTTTCGCCAGCTGACTGAACACCCTGGTGGATCTCCTGACTGGATTGCCAGTGACTGTCAGCTCGCCGGCCGGCACATTGAAGAAGGCCTTGGTGACAAGGCTAAAGACAAAATTGCGCATCCCCTGACCCTGATGGCACGTGCGTACGGACTCTGATCTGCAACAGAATTCCAAACCCTCCTAAGGAAAACACGCCATGACTAAAGTTACTCGTGAATCACTCATGACCCTCGAGGCCTACGCTAAGGCGCGGCCCGAACTGCGTGAGCAAATCATCGCTCATAAAAAACTGCGATCTGTTCATCTGGGTGAGCATGTCAACCTGCTCTTCGAGGACGAGAAGACCATTCGTTATCAAATCCAGGAGATGTTGCGGGTTGAGAAAATCTTCGAGGAAGAAGGTATTCAACATGAACTGGAGTCGTACACCCCGCTGATCCCCGACGGTAGCAATTTCAAAGCGACCATGCTGATCGAATACGGCGACGAGAAGGCCCGTAAAGCAGCGCTCGCCAAGATGCATGGCATCGAGCGCCAGGTATGGGTTCAGGTAGAAGGTTCAGCCAAGGTCTTTGCCATCGCCGATGAAGATCTCGAACGAGAGAACGAACAGAAGACAAGTTCGGTTCATTTTCTGCGTTTTGAACTCACACCGGATATGGCCGCGGCGCTGAAATATGGCGTCAGCTTGAGCATCGGCGTCACGCACCCAGCCTACTCGGCAACGGTGTCGCCACTGAGCAACGAGCAGCGTAACGCGCTGGTAGCCGACCTCGCCTGAGTCCGGATCGAGCTAGGTTGGGTGAAGATTCAGGCGGGACAGGAGAACAACCGCCTGAACTTCGATCGCTTCCGCGCGCCCAACGGCGCCAAAGCCTTCAGCCGTTTTAGCCTTAAGGTTGATCGCACTGGGGTCGAGTTTAAGAACCTCAGCGATCGATTCGATCATGCGAGGTAAGTGTGGGGCGAGTTTGGGCGCCTGGGCGATGATGGTTGCGTCCAGGTTGCCAATTTCCCAGCCAGCAGCGGCAATCGCCTGATGTACCCGACCGAGCAGAGCTCGGCTATCGGCCCCCTGATACTGCGGGTCGTTATCGGGAAAATGTTGACCAATATCGCCCATCCCTGCGGCGCCCAACAGGGCATCGGTAATCGCATGCAAGAGTGCATCTGCATCGGAATGCCCAAGTAGGCCATGAGAGTGTGGAATCGTGATGCCACCCAAAATCAGCGGTCGGCCTGTCACCAACGCGTGAATATCCCAACCCTGCCCTATCCGGATCGAATTGCGCACCGAGGTCATCGAATCTCCCATGAACGTGAAAGCCACTCGAGATCTTCCGGGACGGTGACCTTGAGATTCCCTTTAGTGCCCTGCAATACCCGCGGATGCCATCCCTCAAGCTCCATCGCTCTGGCCTCATCGGTCACCTCAGGATGACGCTCAAGCGCCTGCTGAAGCAATCCGGCCGGAAACAACTGAGGGGTCTGCGCAAGCCACAAAAGCGCTCGATCCTCGGTGGCAATGATTCGCCCGTCCTGGACTCGCTTCACTGTGTCAACCACCGGAAGTGCCAGCAATCCACCGATCGGATCGTCCTCGAGTTGCGTAATCAATCCGTCGATCTGGGCCGGGCGAATCCCGGCGCGCGCCGCATCATGAACCAACACCCGATCGTGTTCGGCGAGAGCGAACGGCAGATCGCGCAGCGCCATCAGCCCGTTCAACACCGAATCACGACGCGTTGCGCCGCCCACCCGAAAGACGAGCGGTTGCCGCCCGGTCGGGTCACCGAGATGCTGGTCAATCTCAGGGTCATTGGTGGCAACGACAACCGCAATGGCATCAACCCGCTGCGCCTTCTGAAAGGCTCGTACCACATGCCGCAGCAGCGATTCACCCTTCAACATCAGGTATTGCTTGGGGACTGCGGCACCCATTCGACGGCCTTCGCCAGCCGCCGGTATGAGTGCGACATGTCGAATCGGGCCGATCGGAGGTTGCGGTTCTGACTGCACCATGCCCGGGATTCTATAGACTTCGCGCCATGTCGAACCTACGCAAACATTCACCCGACCACGCCACCGGAAGCCCCATTCGCCTGGCAACCCATTCCCTGCCGAAGGAGGGTGCGGCCTGGAGCGTCGCGCCAACTATTGGCGCGGCCGATGCCTTACATCTCGCGGAGTGCGGTAACCGCGCGTTCGCGGAGCGCCGCCTGCTCGTTGTCATCGCAGCCAGCGCGCCCGACGTCGCTCGTCTTAGCGAAGAAATCGCATGGTTTGCGCCGCAGCTCAGGGTCGCTCAGTTACCTGACTGGGAGACCCTCCCCTATGACGCGTTCTCACCCCACCAAGACCTGATCAGCGAACGCCTCGCGACCCTTTGGCGGCTGGGTCGTCGTGAAGTGGATGTGGTTGTCCTGGCCGCCTCAACCGCGCTGCAGCGGCTAGCGCCCACGGGCTTCCTGGCAGCCCATGCCTTTGAGTTCACTAAAGGGTCGGCACTTGATGCCAAGGGCCTGCGCTCTCAGCTGGTACTGGCCGGTTATGACCATGTTGCTCAGGTCATCAAGCCAGGTGAATACTCGGTGCGCGGGGGTCTGATCGACCTCTTTCCAATGGGTTCGCCACTCCCTTACCGGATTGATCTTTTTGATGAGGATGTGGATTCGATCCGGGCATTCGATCCCGACACTCAACGAACACTTTATCCGGTGGAGTCCGTACGGTTACTACCCGGCCGCGAATTTCCACTCGACGAAGCCGCCCGTAACGCCTTTCGTAGCCGTTGGCGCGAACGCTTCGAGGGCGACCCTTCGCGTGCGCCGATTTACCGGGACCTCGGGAACGGTATCGCCTCGGGTGGCATTGAATACTGGTTACCGCTCTTTTTTGAAACGACTGCAACCGTTTTCGAATACCTGCCGGCGAACGCTCTCCTGGCGCTGCACGGTGATGTCGAGGCGGCAGCAAGAAGTTTTCGGGAGGACGCCCAGAATCGGTGGCGTTTCCTGGCCCATGACTCGGAACGCCCACTATTAAAGCCCGAAGAATTATTCTTATCGCCAGAGCAGTTCTTCGTGGCCGCTCGCGCGTTCGGGCGGATCACCCTACGCCGGGTCAATACCAGTCAGGGTCCGACCGGGGCCGATTCCGAGACCCCGCCGCCATCGCGTCCGCTCCCTGACCTGAGCGTTGAGCGACGTGCGGAAGACCCCGTAGCCGCCTTACGAAACTACATTAGCCACTTCACCAATGCGACGCAAGGCGGGCGTGTTTTCGTTTTGACTGAATCAGCGGGTAGACGCGAGACATTGACCACGCTCTTTGTCGACGCCGGTCTCAAGCCGCATCCGATCGAGTCATGGCAGGCATTCCTCGCAAGCGACTGTTCGTTTGGTCTCGGGATTGGTCCCCTTACCGATGGATTTTCACTGGCGGCTCCGACGTCGGAAGATTCGACGCAGACCCCAATCGCCATCGTTACAGAAGGCGAACTCTTCCGCGGAACGGTTCGACGCAGAGGTCGAGGCGCGCGAGGTCAGCAGACCAATGTGGACGCGATCGTCCGTGACCTGTCTGAGCTCAAGATTGGTGATCCGGTGGTCCATGCCCACCACGGTATCGGTCGCTATTGCGGCTTGATCACCATGGACCTCGGCGATGGTGAAGCGGAATTTCTTGAGCTGATCTACGCCAATCAGACCAAGTTGTTTGTCCCCGTGAGTGCCCTCCAATTGATCGGACGCTACACGGGGGCCGCCCCTGAAGATGCTCCGCTTCATGCGCTTGGGTCAGGGCAGTGGGAAAAAGCTCGACGCAAAGCCGCCGCCCAGGCCCGTGATACCGCCGCGGAATTGCTGAATCTCTACGCTCGCCGCGCTGCACGGAGTGGCCATGCCTTTGCCTTTGATGCCAAAGCCTATGAGGCGTTTGCACAGGGGTTTGGCTTCGAGGAGACGCCCGATCAACTGGCCGCCATCCACGCAACCATTCAGGATCTGGTGTCGGGCAAACCCATGGACCGGCTGGTTTGCGGTGATGTCGGTTTCGGCAAAACGGAAGTTGCCCTTCGCGCCGCGTTTGTTGCGGTTGAGGATGGCAAGCAGGTGGCAATTCTGGTGCCAACGACGTTGCTCGCAGAACAACACTACGAATCCGTGAGCAGCCGGTTTGCCGACTGGCCAGTCAAGATTGCCGAACTCAGTCGCTTTCGTAACCCCAAAGAGATTAAGGCTGCGCTGGCCGGATTGGCGGACGGAACCATCGATATCGTCATTGGCACCCATAAGCTGCTTGCCAAGGATGTCCAGTTCAAGCGTCTGGGCCTCCTGATCATCGACGAAGAACACCGGTTCGGGGTGCGCCAGAAGGAGGCACTCAAGAACATGCGTTCCGAGGTTGATGTACTCACCCTGACCGCGACACCGATTCCCCGAACGCTGGCCATGAGCCTTGAGGGGATGCGCGATTTCTCAATCATCGCCACAGCGCCTCAGCGCAGATTGGCCATCAAGACCTTTGTGCGGCGAGAAGAGTCCGGTGCGATCCGCGAGGCGCTGTTGCGCGAACTGAAACGCGGTGGCCAAGCCTATTTTCTTCATAATGAGGTCGAGACGATCGAGAACCGTCGGCAGATGCTGGTGGATCTCGTTCCCGAAGCGCGCATCGCGGTGGCCCACGGGCAGATGCATGAGCGAGAGCTTGAGCGCGTGATGAAGGACTTCCATCAGCAGCGTTTTAACGTCCTGTTGTGCACAACGATTATCGAAACCGGCATCGATGTGCCGACTGCCAACACCATCGTCATCCATCGTGCGGATCGTTTTGGCCTCGGCCAGTTGCATCAACTGCGGGGTCGGGTCGGTCGATCACATCACCAGGCCTACGCATATCTGCTGACCCCCGACGAATCGGCGATCACCAAGGATGCGCTGAAGCGATTGCAAGCCATCCAGGCCATGGAAGAACTTGGGAGTGGTTTCTATCTCGCGATGCATGATCTGGAGATTCGCGGCGCAGGCGAAGTGCTGGGCGAGCACCAGTCCGGCGAAGTGTCAGCGGTCGGATTTCAGATCTATGTTGACATGATCGAGCAGGCGGTTCGATCCCTAAAAGCAGGTCGCGAGCCAGACCTGAATGCCCCATTGGGGGTGACCACAGAAATCAACCTGCATACCCCTGCACTCTTGCCTAACGACTACTGTCCGGATGTCCATGAACGCCTGACGCTTTACAAACGATTGGCGAGCGCGGCGGATGCGGATGCCCTCGAGGCTCTGACCGAAGAGATCGTGGATCGATTTGGAAAGCTTCCAGAGCCGGCCCAGGCGTTGATCGAAACTCACCGCCTGCGCCTGGTTGCACAGGCCTTGGGTTTAAGCCGGATCGATGCCGCAAGCGAAGCGATCGTTCTACAGTTTGGCCAAGATTCGTCGGTCGAACCCGAGGCCATCATCCGCTATTTGCAATCACAGAAAGATGTCCGGATGACCGGATCGGACCGCATCCGGATCACCCTGAAGGACGCAGATCTGAATACCCGACTTCAACGGATTCGCGCCATCTGCAAAGCGCTCAAACCCCAGGCGCAGTTGGCTAAGATATGAATACGCCCGCCCAAGTCTTCGACTGCACCCTAGAGGCAACCCCGTTCGACCTCGTTCTTGTGAAAGAAATGGAACATGGGCTCTTATCGCAATACGAGGGTCGGCCAGATTCACTGGCTGAGTTACTGCATCAAATTTCGTCATGGGTTGGCGTCCTTCAACCGGCTTCGAGATCAGATGGCGAGACCAGATCAAGCCTGCGATTTGCTTCGCTGGGGATCACCCCGGAATGGCGATCAGCGGTCGCTTCTATGTGCGCAAGGCATGAAGTCGACCACGCCTTCCTGCCATCGGGCCGCCACCGGCTGAGTGACTACTCCGTACTTGCGATGGACATGGACTCGACGCTCATCACGATCGAATGTATCGATGAACTGGGCGACTGGTGTGGGCGAAAAGCAGAAATCGCAGCGATTACCGAAGCCGCCATGCTGGGAGAGATTCCAGACTTTGCCGAGAGCTTGCGCCAGCGGGTCGCGTTGCTGGCTGGCCTGGATTCGCGATCTCTGGAGTCGGTTTATGCCGAGCGGCTTCGGCTATCACCTGGCGCGGATCGTCTTTTGAGCGCTGCCCATTCGGCAGGACTACGGTCCTTACTGGTATCGGGTGGATTTACGTTTTTTACAGATCGCCTGCGCGAACGTCTGGGCCTGACATTCGCCCTGGCAAATCAACTGGAAGTCATTGATGGCAAGCTGACTGGACGCGTCCTTGGCGAGATTGTCGACGCTGCGGCGAAAGCCACTGAGTTACAACGGGTGTGTCGTGAACTCGGCGTGAGCCTGGATCGAAGCATCGCAATTGGCGATGGCGCTAATGATCTCAAAATGCTCGGACTCGCTGGACTTGGGGTCGCCTATCGTGCCAAGCCCGTTGTGGCAGCACAGGCACATACCGCTATCCGATACGGGGGCCTTGACCGGCTGCTCGACTTTTTGCAACCCTCATAGACCATCCACCACGACGAATCCAAATACGGAGCGGCTGCCAAGATCTACCTGAACCTTGACTGCGCGAGTGTCCGTCGCGCCGAAGACTTCGAGGCGGGTGAGATTCGTGATCGGCTGCCCAAGAGAATCCCGAAAAGGATTGTCGACCCGGAATTGATGTGAATCGCCGTGAATCACAAGGACGGGGCGCTCAAATTGCTTGGCCAGCGGCAGCAGCGTACGACCAATGACTCGCGCAAAGCCGCCGGTTTCTGCGACGCTCGGGCGGCCTGCGTTTTCATCCAACACGTCGGCATGGAACATCACCACGATTGCCGGGGCCTGCTCTCGAGTTGCCTTTGCAAAACCTTGTTCGAGCCAGCTCACCACCGCGGACTCCCTCGACCTGAATTCTTCAACTGCCGCCGGCTCCCTAGGGTCGAATCCGTTGTTCGAGCCCACGATATGGACGGTCAGGAACTGTACGCCCTGGACGGAGAATCGTGCATTTTCAACGTACGTTTGGAACCGGGCATCGACCTCTGACTGGCGCTCCAATTCCATCCGCTGACGCCCCAAAGATCGGGGTTCGGTAAAGAACAATTGGCGCAGACGGATAAGGCGCTCGCGAGGATCGAATCGACCGGCAAGTGCCCGGTGACAATCAGTCCATTCGTTATCGCCCGGCGTGTAAATCAACGGGCGCTCGAATCGATTGAAGAAACCGAGTTGCTCGACAAAGGCTTCATCCGAACAAATTGAACTGCCCGACTTGAAGTCGCCGATGTGTACGCTGAAAACTGGGTCAAGGCGATTAATCTGGGCGATCAGGCGCTCATAGGGCGGATGCGACAGCATCGCGGGCCCATACGGCATATCGCCAAGCGCGACAAAATAGAACGACGATGCGGAGGATGGTGCGGGGCTTTGCTGCGCCTGGCCCTGCGCCTGCGCCTGCGCCTGCGCCTGCGCCTTT
>Ga0214921_10004967_pt1 | contig 19112 bp, 9 predicted proteins | sample LL1505_MetaG_FD_177992 | JGI IMG/M metagenome (GOLD analysis project Ga0214921, IMG submission 177992) | Freshwater microbial communities from Lake Lanier, Atlanta, Georgia, United States - LL-1505 | ecosystem: Environmental > Aquatic > Freshwater > Lake | place: USA: Georgia | collected 2015-05-28 | reverse complement strand
GGGGTTAATATAATTATTCCGCAACTTATTTGACCTAATGAGATGCTTTGGGCAAAACTACTTCGGCACTTAAATGAATCGGTTAATGACAGCCTCATTATTCAAAATCAACTATTAAAAGCTCAAATTCGAGAACTCCAACGGCATTTACCTCCTAAGAAACGCTTTATTTTTTCTGAATTTTGCAAGCTAGAAATGGCTCATCTAGCTAAACAACTATCGCGGGAGAGTCTAGAGGATGCCTGCTTAATAGTTCGACCTAGTACATTATTGAGATGGTATAGAGCCCTAATTGCAAGCAAATTTGATGGGGCCAAGAATAGAGTCTATCCGGGAAGACCTCGTATCAGACCAGAGAACGAGCAACTTATCTTAGAAATTGCGTCTAAAAATATGGGATGGGGTGCAAAACGAATCCAGGGTGCACTAGCTCATATTGGGATTACCCTCAGCCATCAGACCATACTGAATGTTTTAGCGAGAAACGGCTTTCATCCAAGCCCCTCTAGAGAGGGAAGGGATTCCTGGTCAACCTTTATTAAAACTCATATGAATGTAACGGTTGCTACCGACTTCTTCTCCCAAGAAGTATTGACCATAAAAGGACTGGTAACGTACTACATCTTATTTTTTATTGATTTAGGTACTCGGCAGGTAAAAATTGCTGGTATCACAAATCATCCAAATGAAGAGTGGATGCTTCAAATGGCTAGAAACATGACCATGGACGGCGAATCATTTTATGCACAAACAAAATACCTCATTCACGATCGAGACACTAAGTACTGCACTTCTTTTCGAAGGACGCTGCATCAGGCAGGGATTGAACCAATCAAATTACCAGTTTTAAGTCCAAACCTTAACGCCTATGCTGAGCGATGGGTAAGATCGGTAAAAATGGAATGCCTTAACCATTTAATCTTAGTTGGCAAGGGATCTTTAGAGAGGGCGTTATCTCAATATACAGAGCACTATAACTGTGAAAGAACTCATCAAGGATTGGGAAATCAAACACCAGAAGTAAGATTGATCTCAGCTAACTCCCCATCAGCGGAGATATGTCATCGTGAGAGGTTAGGTGGATTACTTTCTTATTACTATCGAGCTGCGTAGCTATAAACTCAAAACTAATCTTATTAGCTAAATTATTGATAGTACGAGTTCAATTTATTGAAAATCAATATTTCTTTATTAAAGAAACTATCTTCTTACAAATATACTAATCCAGTAGTTTGAATGCCTGTTAAACCAATATGAGATTGCCCGGGACCACTTTGCGCCAAGCTAGCTAAAAATTCGCCTTGATTGGCTTCATTTGTCATCGCATTGATACCTGCCTGCAAAATGGCAGTATCTGGAGTGCCGTATACATTATTAATAAGATAGGTTGGAATATCAGATTTCGTAGGATTGGCTTTTCCGGTTAATACATCCCAAATAGGTAGTCGCAAAACAGCACCAGATAGCTCTTTGAGCGAATAGCCTTGGTCAAATAAATGAATGACTGCCCCAATGAGTGCCTGTTTTGAAGAATCTAGAGCTAATTGCCCTGGTAAAACGGCACCCAGCAATAGAGCAGTTTGACCAGCTGACTCTGTAGAAGCAGTATCAAGGGCTAATTTAACGTCTGTAAACTCAAGACGATCAATATTATTTAAGGTGTTTACTGCTGATGCGCTACCGGTTGATACAAGTTGCGCACTCGATCCAGTCACGTTCAAGACAAATTCTGAAGAGGGTTTAGTAATAACGACCTTATCTACCGCTGGCGTTAATGGTGTGACGTTACTACTTTGGTCGCTAATAATAATACTTCTTGAAACAACATTACCAGAAACGCTTAAAGATACACTTAATAATTTATTTCCAAATGCTGGGTCCAGTAAAGTGGGTATATTAATTGTGGCTGTGCCATTTGGATCAGTATTAATGGAGCCCGCCAATCTACCGCCGGCAATATCTGTTGTAGTGACGCCGATCAAAGCATAGTTAATAACTGTACTAGGGGCTACATTGGTAGTTACTAAATTAAAAACAGCAGTTTGTCCTTCCTGAATAGAGGGGGTACTTGGACTAATCGAGAAGCTGGGTGTGTTATCAACTGTATTTGCACTTCCAATTAACGCTGCAACTTGAGAGGCTGATAATTCTGTAGTTTCAGCACCATTTGGTCCAGTTTTAGCTTTTTGCCAATTGTTATCGACATACCAAGTATGACCTCCGGAAAATACAACCACGCGATTACCGTTGTAGTAATCCGCTGCAACAATATTAGAGATCTTAGTGGGTATAGTTTGACCAGCATCTTTGATGGCAATGAGAGCGCCATTTTCAGAGGCAGAAAAAGTACCATCCGAGTTGCGATATAGGGTCACTGTGCCAGTCGATTCCACAATACTACGCATGACTGGTGCAGGTGCAACATAATTAGTTCCCCCTAAAAACGCTGCTAACTGCTCTGGAGTGAAATTAATAACATCAGCACCATTGGGGCCTACGCGCGCTTTTTGCCAATTATTATCGACATACCAAGCGTGTCCACCGGCAAAGACAACCACGCGATGACCATTGTAGTAATCAGCTGCAATGATATTAGAAATATAAGTTGGTGTGGCTGGGTTGCCATAATCTTTTATAAAGGTATAGGCGCCATTTTCGAGGGCTGAAAAGGTGCCACGATTATCGCCATATAAGGAGACAGTGCCATTACTTTCAATAAGTGAGCGCAATAAAGGGGTTGGTGGTGTGGGAGTATTTGTACCGCCACCCATTACCGATGCTAACTGTTCAGGAGTCAGATTAATTGTATCGGCGCCATTAGGGCCTACGGCCGCTTTTTGCCAATTACTATCGACATACCAAGAATGTCCGCCAGCAAAAACAACAATCCGATTACCGTTGTAATAATCCGCCGCAACCATATTGGAAATTTTGGTAGGAGTAGCAGGATAGCCATAATCTTTGACAAAGGATGAGACGCCACCTTCGGTGGCGGTAAAGGTGCCATCTGCATTGCGATGTAAGGAGACCGTACCATTGGATTCAATTAGACTGCGAATCAAGATTGGAGGCGCGATTACTGGGGGAGCAAGTGTGACGCCTGTTACAGTAGCAAATTGTTCTGGCGTTAGGTTAATAACATCAGCGCGATTAGGACCAACGGGTGCTTTTTGCCAATTACTATCAACATACCAAGAATGGCCAGTACCAAATACTACAATGCGATACCCATTAAAATAATCAGCGGCTACCATATCTGAGATACGGGTTGGGGTTGGAGGGTTGCCATAATCTTTAATGAGCGTTGAGCTACTCCCCTCAACTGCAGAAAATGTTCCATCGGAATTGCGATACAAAGAGACAGTGCCCTTGGATTCAATCAGTGTCGGAGTAGCCAGAGTTCCATCATTGATGATCATGCCAGCAGAGGCCGGGCTAGGACCGTTGACCAAAATACTTACTGTAAAAGCTTCAGGCCCCTCTGATTTTAGGTCTGAGATGATCGGGATATTAATAACACCACGGCCTCCGTTTACTCGAAACGATCCTTCCATGCCTCCTACAACGTCACCCCCATCAATAGCGCCAGCTAACCTATAGTACAAAAGTGTGTCATCAGCTACATTTGTGGTGGTCACATTAAATGTCGCTGTATTTCCTTCATTAACAGACGGAGATGTGGGAGTAATCTGATAGGTAGCACCTATTGGAGTGCTGCCACTTAATATCGCATTGTATTGTTCGTTTGTCAGATTAATAACATCAGCACCATTAGGACCCACAGGTGCTTTTTGCCAATTACTATCAACATACCAAGTATGACCGCCACCAAAAACCACAATACGATGGCCATTTAAATAATCGGCGGCAACGATATTGGGGATTGTGGTGGGTGTTGGGGGATTACTGTAATCTTTAATCAGTGTGGAGCTATTGCCTTCAACCGCAGAAAATGTCCCATCAGAATTGCGATAAAGAGATACGGTGCCGTTGGATTCGATGAGGGTGCGAGTAGTTGGAATACCGGATCCCACATTCTTAACTGCAATCCCAGATGTGAGACCATTTATATCCAAACGAACCGTTAATGCTTCATCAGACTCGGCAACCGAATCGGTGGCGATCCCAATGCTGATCACACCTCGTCCAGCGGCATCAATACGAACGGAGCCACCAAGACTTCCGCCGATAATGTCGCCTGCGTTAATCGTGCCTCCCAAGGTGTAATTTAAGAGCGTACCAGCCACTACGTTGGTAGTGGTAACAGTAAAGCTAGCAGTCTCGCCTTCATTAACAGATGGTGATGAGGCTGTTAATGTGTAGGTAGGGGTACTGGGTATTACCGGCACGACTGGAGTGCTGCCACTTAATATCGCATTGTATTGTTCGTTTGTCAGATTAATAACATCAGCACCATTAGGACCCACAGGTGCTTTTTGCCAATTACTATCAACATACCAAGTATGACCGCCACCAAAAACCACAATACGATGGCCATTTAAATAATCGGCGGCAACGATATTGGGGATTGTGGTGGGTGTTGGGGGATTACTGTAATCTTTAATCAGTGTGGAGCTATTGCCTTCAACCGCAGAAAATGTCCCATCGGAATTACGATAAAGGGATACGGTGCCGTTCGATTCCACCAAGGTTCTTGTTATTGGTCCGGCAGGGGTAACATCGTTTATCGCTTGACCAGCTATAGCGCCATTAATGTCTAAGCGAATGTTAAGACTTTCTGGTCCTTCAACTAGCCCATCATTTGCAATGCCAATATTAATTACGCCTCGTCCACCTGCATCAATACGAACTGAGCCATTAAGATTACCACCCGTGATATCGGCAGCATTAATAGTGCCAAAGAGGCTGTAGTTTAAAGAGGTGCCTTCTGTTACATTGGTTGTGGTCACATTAAAGATAGCGGTACCACCCTCAGAGGTTGTAACAGAGGCAGCTGATATAGCATAGGTTGGTGCTGGTGGCACAACAGGTGCCACAGGAACTACGGGGGAGCCGCCATTTAGGATGGCGCTTAATTGGGTCTGGGTCAGATTTATAACATCGGCGCCATTAGGGCCCACAGGTGCTTTTTGCCAATTATTATTGACGTACCAAGTGTGGCCACTGCTAAATACCACGATGCGAACACCATTTAAATAATCTGCAGCGACGATATCTGTATGGGTGGTAGGAGTAGGCGGATTACCGTAGTCCTTAATAAAAGTAGATACCCCGCCCTCTGACGCCGAGAATGTACCATCTGAATTGCGATAAAGAGAAACGGTGCCGTTAGATTCTATAAGTGTTGCCATGATACGCCCAAAGAATGAGGTTTTGAATCGAGTATTTTGATTCTACATTTTAGAAATACTTTAAGCCATTTTTTAATGCCCCCAACTTTTAATGACACGCAAAATAGGCGCATTTCAAAATGGTATTGATGGGGTTTTACTGATGATAGAGTAAATATAGGCCTAAAAGTAGATTCACAGTCCTTCTGACTAGGGGGAATTCCATATTGTGGGATCAATATTCCCCTCATATGAGCCTAGGGAGGTAAAGCTATCTTTTAACATTCCTGCCAAAAGACTTTTCGCTCATTCTGTATAGGTAATCTTGGTAGTAATTCGATTGGATACTAAAAAGTGCATATGAAGTCGCATTCCGGACCAGTTCTTCATTAAGCCGGCTTACATATTCCTACAGATAAGTTAAGCCCGTAGCCTGAATCCCCACTAAATCAATATGAGTCTGATTGGCTGTACTTGCTGCTAAAGAGGCGAGGTAACTACCTTGAGTCGCTGGGGTTTCTGCTGTCATGGCATTAATAGCTGCATTCGTAATCGCTGAAGTTTGTGAACCGCCATAGACATTATTGACGAGGTAAGTTGCTACATCGGCTGTTGTGGGTGCTACTTTATTAGTGAGAGTATCCCAGATGGGAAGTCGCAGGATGGCTCCTGAGAGCTGGGCTAATGAAAAGTTTTGGTCAAACAAGTTAATCACCCCTCCGAGCAACGCTTGTTTGGAGGGATCAAATGCCAATTGTCCAGGCAGAACTGCACCAAGTAAGAGTGCTGTTTGACCAGCAGATTGGCTGGGAGCTAGGTCTAAAGCAATGTTTTTGTCGAAGAATTTAAGGCGCTCGATATTGGAAAGGGTATCGGTGCCGTCTCTACCAGTAGTTATATCCACAATCGTAGTTTGGTTTCCAGTTCTTATTTGATACTGAGAGGTAGTACCAGAATAAATAGCAGTATCAATGCCTGCTCCGCCGTTAATTTGATCGTTTCCGCCACCACCAGTTATAGTATTCGCGATACCGTTTCCAGTAATTTGATCGGCCTGAGGTGATCCGATTACATTCTCGATCTCAGTACCAAAGGCTATTTGAATATTATTTTGTGCACGCTCAGAAGTTGTAGCGCTGCTAATTCTGCCAGCAGAACTAGATGAGCCACCGTTCAGATTAATCGTCGTAGATGTTGAGACTTGACTAAAGTTTATAGTGTCGGTACCGCCGGTATCATAAATAGTCTGAAGCTGTCGTCCAACCGAGTCGTTATACACATAGGAAGTGTTATCGGTTTTATAGGGTCGAAGCCCATAAAGGTAGTCAAGCGCAAGAAGATCGTAGAGTCCAAAATCAATTCTTTGTAATCCTTGGGGATGCTCTACATAACTTACAACACTTATCAATTTTGAATCCTCACTATTCGCGAGATAGTTCCCTGGCTGAGTGCTTGGCGCACTACCATCGTTATAGTTTCCTGGATGCTTCAATCCGATAGCATGGGCGATCTCGTGAATTAGTGTGTCGTAATCGAATGATCCTAGCGAATATGTAGAATCAATTGTCGAAGTGCTAATAAAGACATCTCCAGCCTCTGGCGAATCTGCGCCTGGCATGAAAGCGTAGCCAGCCGAACTTGTCATCACGTTTGCCATTCGTATCTGACCATAGGGAGTCGTTGGTGAGACACTCTCAGTCACTTCGATGAAGTTGAGATTAATAATCGAATTTGCAAGGCTCAAGAAGCTACGTACGCCCTCTTTTTGTGCAGTAGTAAAAGTAGCAAACCCCTGGGCATTGTCACCACTAAGATAAGCGGGTGTATGTGCAAAACTATAGGTCACGGGAGTGGCTGTGCTTTTATTCCCGCTTGGATTCCAGCTAACGCTTCGGCCTTCAATAAGAACATCGATCCGATAGTCATTACTATACGGCGTTGCAATAACAGTTGTCGGGGTGTTACCGATCTCCACCTTTGCGGATAAGAGATGGGTAAAGGGGGATTTGCCGCAACAAGCGCAAACCATGGGAGGGCTATAGGGCACAGAAAGCGTCATACGGATTTCTCCATGATTCTATTTATTTAATAAAGGCTATCATTTTTAGTGATTTTAGCCCTACTTTACGTAATAAAGTAAAAATCCCCTCTTTTGAAGTGGTCCAAAAAAAGTCAGTACTATCAAAACATACTTGATACACTTATATAAATTAGGACTTTGAAAAAAGAAAAACCCCGCCTTGTGGACGGGGTTTAACTGTATTACTGGTACTGCAACCCACGGTGAACTGTGGATTTCTCTTTTTATGGAGATTGGAACGTAGAACAATAATTATTGCAAATTTGATCCAGTTAGATAATGATCAGAAAATAGCTTTTGAATTGCATCAGGCTTTAAATGATAGTCATCAATATGCCATTCTTTATTTGAAACACCATCTCCCCTATTGGTTAAGGCATAGGCATCCAAAAAACCAAAGCCCAATTTGATTGATTCTTGTTTCAAAACTTCATTGAAATATCTTATTAGACTAATTAATAGCTTGGTATCCTCCGAAGAAACCAGAGAAAAATCAATATTCGGAGCCGGAATACCGCTGATAATTAAGCGATGATCTAGCGGCTTATTAATAGTTGAGAGGTAATTTAGATAGCCATTAATGGTAGAAGATACAGCTTTCTCCATGCTTACTTGAAGATTTTTTTTGATATATGGAATGATGCCATTATCAATTCGGCAATCAATTTCACCAATAACCATTACAGCAGTTGAGTTTTTAGATAGCCTTGCGAAATGATTATGTATCGCTGATTTATATTTATTTTGATACTTATTACCTAAATGCCACTGCTTACAACCCATTATCCATAATGATTTACTTATACATGAGTTAATAGTAATTTTAAGCAAAGCATTATGGTATGCCAATGAATGGCTTTCCCCGATTACATATACTTTATCCAATGCCTCGATACTATTGCCATTCTGAAAATTGACCTCTCTCCAGTCTAAGAGCCTTTTTAGATACTGCCAATAGGAAACATAATTTTTAAATTGTGAAGAATCTTTTTTTAAGACAGCAGAAGACTCAATTAATAGTTTTTTACAAGCCGCCTGATTATTGTCTAGCAAACTAATTACAGCTAAAAGTACTGCAGAATTTAATCCGTGATGACTTGGATTAATGCTGACAACTTTTTTAAAGTACACACTCGCCTCATCGAGATCATTTTTATAAAGATATGAAGATCCTAAATTGAAATATACTTCGGCAAAGTCGGATTTATAGTCAATCGCCGTCTTGTAGCCAGCTATAGCTTCATCGATCCTACCAAGTTCTTGCAAGGTGTTGGCTAAATTATTATGCGCCTCTGGAAAACTTGGATTAATTAAAAGTGCCTTTGTATAACTTTTTTCGGATTCACTCAATCGCCCTCGTTCTTTAAGTATGTTACCTAAATTATTATGCGCCTCAGCAAAATTTGGATTTATAGTAATCGCTCTTTTATAACTGGCCTCAGCCTCCTCTAGTCGCCCCAGTTCATGCAAGAGAGTAGCTAGGTTGCTATGCGCAACTACCAGATTTTGCTTTAATGTAATCGCCTTTTTGTAGCAATCTTCTGCCTCTTCCAAGCGGCCAAGCGCTTTTAACGTAATACCTAAATTGCATAAGGCTTCTGCATTACTTGGATTAATTGCGATCGCTTTTTTGAAATTAGCTTCAGCTTCTGCAAATTGTTTAAGCTGGTTTTGAATTATTCCCAACTGACCATAAGCATCTGCATAGTCTGGCTTAATGGCTATCGCTCTTTTATATGCACTTTCAGCTTCATCTAGTCGCCCAAGCCCTTGAAGAGTACTTCCTAAATTGCTGTGTGCTTCGGCATCCTGTGGTGATAATGAGGCAGACTTTCTTTTTGCCTCTAAAGATTCTTCTAGCTTTCCTAAATTTTTTAGCGCAGCTCCAAGAACTTTCCAGCTAAAAGCGTGATCTGGATATTGTGTAATGATATTTTTTGCCAGATTTACTACCCCTTGATAGTCTCCACCTTGAAAAGAGATTAATAATGTATTGGATGCTGCCTGCAAAGTGCTACTGCTTTGACTTGTGGTCAATTTATTTTTTAGCAGAGGCTGATTTTTACCTCTTGAAGGTGTTTTCTGTGTTTTGTTCATTGGTAATTTATTTCTCTTATGTATTCTTGACTTCAAAAAGAAGTGCTAATAAATACAAATGAGATTTCTTTAATTGTATGAGCATCACACTCTTACTCCTTCCACAAACTTTAATCCCTTTGGCAGACACACTCTCTTAAGATCATACTTTTCTACTGCCGTCTTTCTAGCAGCTTGCCCCAGTTGCTCTCGTAATGCTGGGTCATCTAGTAACTTGGTTACTGCACTGGCTAACTCTTGGGGCTTAAAAAAGTTCACTAAAAGACCATTGTGATTATGTTCAATCACCTCTTGTACTGGCGCAGTATCACTACCTACAATGGCGCAACCCATACTCATGGCCTCTAATAAACTCCACGAGAGTACAAAGGGGTAGGTTAGATAGACATGTACGGTTGATATTTGCAGTAAAGGCACAAAGTACTCATAAGGGATATGACCTGCAAAAATAAGCTGCCCCCACTGCACCTCAGTCAACTGAGGTCTGAGCTCATTGGCAAAGATCTCTTTCCAGCTCAGCTTTCCGTAAATTCCAGGATCAGGCGCTGCGCCATAACTGACCTTATCACCACCGACAATGAGTACCTTCAGGTTCGGTCTATCTTTGAGGATCTCTGGCAGTGATCGCATAAAAGTGTGATAACCCCGATAAGGCTCTAAATTACGATTGACAAAGGTGAGGATCTCATCTTTTTTAGTCAGGACTAAAGGCGGATGATTGCCGATTGTGAGACTCAAACTGGCATGAGGATTGGGTTGCAACTTATCCGTATCAATCCCATCATGAACCACTATGATTTTTGATCTAAAAGGCTCTGGAAAGGTACTCTTTTGCCACTCGGTAGGGGATATGCCAGCAGCCGCAATATCAAAGTGAGCGATATTGTTCAAGTTCTTTGCTCGCATAGCGCAAGCTATGCCATCAGGGGTTGCAAACTCTGGATCAAACCCCACATCAGCGCCGCTAGCGTGATAGTAGAACTCACCATAAAAAACTAATTTACAGTCGGGCCAAACCTCTTTAATAAACAAGGTTTCACCCCAGCCTATATGGGCGATGATTAAATCCGGGATATAGCCAGACTCTTTGAGTTTCATGGCGGCTTTAAAGCAGGCTTCTGCCCGAATGACTTTGGTTTCTAAATCCATCACCCAGGGGTGAATGTTGGGCGTTGTTCCTCTATCTGTTTTGTATTGATGAACCTGAATACCAGCAGTAGAAAAGCTCCTTTCAGGAGTAATGCATAAAGCGCTTACAGCATGGCCTTTACCCACAAGAGCAGGAGCTAAAAACTTAAACTGTCCAGGAAAGTGCTGATGGATAAAGAGGATGTTCATTTATTGGGTTCAATTACTTATTCGAAAAAAAACCCCGCCGAAGCGGGGTTTGATCGCAGAGAATGCTGGTTCTGCTTTTGATGCTTTGTGATTAAGGTCCAGTAGCTGTTACTACTACCTGACCGCCAACAAGCTCAACCGTCAAAGTATCTAATCCGGTTTTAGTAAAGTCCACACGCAAGTCGGTGGAATCAATAATACCGTTAGAGTTACTATCCTGATAAATCTGGAAGTTCTGGCTAGTAGCGGTCAAAGTACCGTTTGTCGATCCTGCAGCCAGATATGATCCAGCTACTACAGCAGTCGAACCAATTGATAAGGCAGACTGCGCGATACCGATAATGGTCGACGACAGTTGACCCGTGATTAATGTCACAATATTTGTACTGTTTTGTGCAGCGTCTGAGAAAGTAACTGTATCAAACTGACTAGCAGTTGCAAACGACTCAGCTGCAGTAGCACGAATTGTTACTAATGCACCAGTGTCAGCGCCCACCTTACGTAAGTTAATTGCATCTGCACCCAAACCACCAGTGATACTGGTTACTACAGTACCAGTAACTGCCGCTGTATTAAGTGTATCGTTTCCAGCGCCACCAACTAGCGAATCGCCACCAGCAACAGTTGCTCCAGTCAATACGTCAGCTTTGTTACCACCGGTTAATATGGAAGCAGCGTTACCACCGGTTGCTGTCAAGATTCCAGTCATTGCAGAGCCGTTTACTGCAGTAGCTACAGCGGAGAAACTAGTAATGGTAAGGGCTTGGCTACCTGTTAACACGAAGTTTGCACCAGCACTATTAGTTACCGCACCAATGGTGTTTGCAGTTGCTACCGTACCAGTCGAATTGGACGAAATATTAATGGAGCTATTGCCAGTAACGTTCAGAGTACCAGTTGCAGCTACGGAATAAGCATCTTGGTTTAAAGCTAAATTTACTGTGTTGTAACCAAGTGCAGCGGTTGCATTAATAGTGCCTGCCGTCACGCCATTGACTCGTACAAAGTCTGTCGCCTCTAGATTTATTAATGTATAGTTGCTTGTAGCTCCCAATGAAAGAGCATTTACCGTAATACGGCTCATATCAACAGTTGCTGCACCACTTACGCCCAATACATCCAATGAAGCAATTCCGTTAATCAATCCGTTGAGTACCGTGTCACCTGCTTGACCAATCGAAGTGTCAGCCAGGAAAAGGGTATCAGCAGCGCCTGTTCCAAAATTGACAGAATCAGCTGCGGTAAATGCACCTGCTGCAGTAAAACGCAAAGTATCGCTTTCTGACCCGCCGGTAAATACGAGTGTGTTAGCACCAACACCAATATCAACACCGCCGGTTGAACCAGAAGCATTGATCGTCACAGTTCCAGTTGACAATGTAGGGGTAGTTCCGAATACTGTTAATCGTCCAGCGCCATTTAGGTTAAGAGTGTTTAAAGATGCTGTGGTACCAGTGCTGTACACACCAAGCAATCCAATTTGGCTATTAGAGGAAGTATTGATTGTAACGCTTTCAACTCCAAAACCAGTAGCTGCACCTGTAATTATGATGTCAGCGGAATCAGTAGCATTAGCAACTGTTGTTGATGCTTGTACACCGGCTAGATTAATTGTGTAAGCATCAGCAGTTCCACCATTTACACCGGTTGCAGTTGTGATCGCAATGTTACTTCCTGTACCGTTGATATTTGAAAAACTAAAGGTTTTTGCATTAGCCCCAACTGCAGTAAGTGTTACCAGGTTACCATTTCCGGTAGTAGCATTTGATGCGCTAAAGGTAGTCATACTATCTGCCAGTGATGCAACTAATGAAGTAGTGCCGACAAGATTTGAGATATTTAGAATCTCAACATTTGACAAAACTGGAATATTAGCACCTGACATATCCATAGCAGTAGAGGCCATATTAAGGTTAAAAGTATCAATTCCAGCACCAGTGTTGAATGTATCAAATGCATTCAATGTTGAACCAGCTCCAGCGTTTACTGTAGTTCCGAAGATAGTCTGGTCTGAAGAAATGTTTGGAACTAAGTCGACACCAGTAGTGAGTGTATTTGGTTTGTTTTGATGTTAAACCGCAAATTAGCCCAAAATTACACAAAAAAACTACGGCATTTCTACAGCGATCAGAACTCTATAGGCTGTTACTTGCCAAAATATTACAAAAAATTGCTGAACTTGGTCTTTCTCAGAGACTCATGCGCACCTACCCCCGGTACTTGGAAATTGGCTGTCCTCAAATACAAAAAGGGACCCTCTCAGATCCCCAAAGAAAAACCCCGCCTTGTGGACGGGGTTTAACTGTATTACTGGTACTGCAACCCACGGTGAACTGTGGGTTTCTCTTTTGAGGGAGATTAGGCTATTTGCAATGCCTTTAGGATTGGTAGTTTTTTTTCGGCAAAATTAGCAGCTTTTTCTTTTAATTCAGCCAGGTTCTGCTCGGGGGATTCTAAAATCTTACCTTCCTTCACAATCCTTTGCCCTTGGATGGCGAGAACTCCCCATACATCAGTTACCCACTCTTCGGGTTTTTTCTTACCTAGTTGCAGAGCGAGCAAAAATAATTGACCAAACCGATCGACCTCCACTCCACCACCTGTCACAGGGCTTGTTAAATAGCCAATTTCACTGCTGCTGCGAGCTTTCATTAGTAAGTGAGTATTGAGCTTATCAGTAGTTTTTTTAGCTTTCGCAATAGTAGAATCGTCTTGTACGGCACTGACGTGCCCCAAACCACACAATACTAGCAGCGCTTGGTTTAGTTTGGCAAAGTTAATGCCCTTATCACTGAGCGTTTGCTCCATTTGTGACAAAGAGTGCACTTTAAGATCGGTTAAGGCGTCGAGTATCGGCGCATAGATTGATTCGTCTAGGTTAGCTTCAAAATTACCTGTTGCTTTCATCACAATATCGGGTCGGTAGGTGCTGAGGATAAAGCGTTGGCTGCGCAGTTGCTCCGCCTGTTCCAGAGGCGTGAGTCTTCGCGCCCCTTTAACCCAATAGTCTTTACGAAACTGCTGATTAATCATGAAGTCGCGCACCGTCTCTTTAAAAAGCGGGTCAGTAATATCCTTCAAGAAGGTCTGTTGCTCAATAGTCAGATTGGCTGCATCGATGTGAGCCAAGTAATTAGCAGAGCAAGCATAGGTAAGCTTGGCAGGTTCCAGCCACTTGGCAACCTCAGCAAAGTGCATCGGGTGCCAGTCACGATTAAAATACTCATGGGCTAGATAATGGCGGTTTTGTTCCTTTATCTTTTTAATTTTGTCATCGATCAAGGGGTTCGCTAGACTAAACGCAGGCTTTGTTGCTAAAAGTTTATCGGTAAAGTCTAGGGCGCCATTAATCCGACTCACAATCCCCGCCCCATCAGCCCCAATCACATCGGCGTGTTCGGTCATTAAGTGGCGCATGGGCGCAAAGGTGCCCCAGCCGGGTAGAGTGTTGTAGCTGATGTACAGCACGCCACCGACTTTCAGTTTTTTGCGTATAAAGTCAACAATGACTTGACGGTTATCGTCCGATATCCAACTCCATATCCCATGTAGTCCAATGTAGTCAAAGTCTGGCAAGTCCCTTAAGGCAAATGCATCAAAGGCTTCGTCATATAAATGCGCAGAGGCGCCAGACACAGACGCCAACTCTTGAGCAAACCCGGCTTGTGCTGGATTAAAGTCCGTACCATGCCAAGAACACACGGATGCTGCGGCATGTATGTTGGCCGATAAACCTTGGCCAAAGCCTAACTCACAGGCTGCGCCAAACTCAGGGGCAACCAGGCCAGCATTTACAAACGCCAATTTCACGCGCTTGGGGTTGAGCTCTAAGTAGTAGCCATAGGTGTAGCCAATGTCGGCTACGTAGCCGGAGGTCCAGTCGTTCATAGTAGATTAAAAAAAAGTGTGATGAATTAATCGGATTAAAGTAAAAAATAACTTGATATTTATTTGAAGTCTAAGGTGAGATCACATGATTTAATTAAATAAATAAAGTAATTACCCTAAATTTATACGTTATTACTAATTTCAACTTCAATACATTATTTAAATTTAACAATAGTTAAGCCATCCCGTAATTATGATTTTATTTTCGGTTGGACTGGGAACGCCTCTGTGAGTATGAGTCCAGTCTGCCGGCCAAATTAATGTTCGCCCTTTTAGCGGTTTAATTTTAATTTTTTGATAATAAAACTCTGTTTCACCTGCATCCTCGACTGTATTTAAATAAGTCATAAATACTAGATGTCTAGCGGCCATCGGCATGCTTGCATTGAGCCGTTCACAATGCCACTCAAAATAAGTATCGTTTGGCTCATAACCCTGAATCGTTGTTAGCTCCCTTATCGTCCAGGCTGAACCCCAGTTAGCAAATTTAAATTGATCAATGTATTTCAAAATGCATTTTTGAAGCTCAATCTGATAATTTATAAAAACTTGTTCTTTTGAGGCCGGCTCAAAATTAACATTTAACGATTTTTTTACTGAAGGCTCAATAATAGGAATCCCAGACTTATTAATAACTACGCCAGGAAGTTTTTTGGAGGATTGAAAGTAATCTAAGAGCTGATCGACAACAGTCATATTTTCAAGGTAATAATCTCCAATAAAATTTGGTTGATTTGAGTTTAATTCGAGAGTTTGATTCATTTTTAAAGCCTAATAACTGTTGTCTAAATTAATACTAAGAATTTTTACAATGGCTTGTTTTGAATAAAAACTTACTGATAAATATTGGTATTGAACCTGATATTTATCCACCCACTCTTGAAATGCTTTGTATTCGTCATTTCTCCAGGACTCATTTCCTATGTACTCATCAAAAATTATTATGGTGCCTTCGACAAAATGTCCAGAAAGATTCTGGAATATGCTCGCAGTTGAGCTATATATATCGCAATCTATATTTACGATTGCGATGGGTTTTTCTGGTTTGAATGTTGGTAACGTGTCACTGTACCATCCCACAACTAGTTGAACATTTGACTCAACCTCTGGAAGGCGTCCTGCAGTACTATAGGAGTATTGCTCTTCTCCGTTCCAGGCTTCTGGGATTCCCTGAAAACTATCAAAACCAAAAAATGTCATGCTAGGTAAATTTTTGGCTAGGGAATTTATCGTGTCTCCATTTCGCACTCCAAATTCCAAGCCGATTCCATCTATTGTTACGTGTTTAGCGGCATAAGCCAGTCCCTCTGGGGTTGTCCCCAGTAGAAGGGTGCCACTTTTAACATGCTTTTTAAAGTATAAAGCTGCATCAACTATATGATGTTCATTCAATATAGGCCTTGGATCATTTATATCAATTTGAGTTAGGATCGCAAGCGCTTGTAACTGTGCAAGATAAAAATTATTTTTATTAAATCGATTAGATGCCTCGAATAAAGCATCTCTTAATATATTTAATTCCTTTGTTCGATAAAACAGACCTATTTTTTGATCTGTTATAAAGCCATCCGTATCGTACAGTTCAGCTTTTTTTAAATATTCTTTTGCAAGTTCAGTCTGATCTGTACTGACATAAAGGGCTACAAGAAATCTATAGGCTCCATGATGTTCTTGGGTTTTTATGTCGTTTGCTAGGCTGCAAGCTTCGGTCAATCTATTCTCAAGTCTTAGCGCCTCTGCGTACATTAGTTTACTATTAGGATCAAATTTATTAAGTGGGACTTTTTCAAATAAAAGTGTTGCTTCTAAGGTCAACCTTTCCTGTAAAAAGAGTCTTCCCATCATTAATGCCGCTTCAAACATTTCGAATCTGCTAAAAACATAAGCTGCTGCATACGAAGCAACTGCATCTAATGATTTACCGCTTTTTACTATTAAGTTTGCGATTTCATAATGCGCTGCGGCGTATTGCGGACGTAAATTTATGGCAGCTTTATACGACTGAAGGGCTTTGGCATCATCACCACGTTGCCTTTCTTGATCACCTTTTTCTTTAGCTTGAATATAGTTTGGTTTCATTTTTTTAAAAAAAAACCCCTACCGTTAAACAGGTAGGGGTTGATGTGGAACTAATACTTTTTGAAATCAGACTTATTAAGCAAATAAGAAGTCGGTTGCAGTTAAAGTGCCTGAAATGCCAGTAATATTAATCAGCATATCATTAGCATTACTTACACCAGCGCCAGCAGCATCGTTAATGTACAGATACGTTCCTGCTGATGCTCCTGCTGATACTGTTACTACGACACCGCTAAGCGCACCACCGTCCGTAGATGCAGAAATAGCTGTAATGGCTGCATAAACTTCAGTGAGGGACGCTGCTGTTGCAACAGTTTGTGCAGTAGCAAGCACCATACTTGTTGCTGCTCCGCCAAGGTCAACAATAGCAATCTTGTCTTGTCCGGCAGTAAAGTCTTTAATTTGAGTAACCCGAGTTGTTCCAGCAGAAGCCTTAAGTGTGTCAACAATGTCTGCAGCGATAAACTTAATCGTATCAGCGCCAGCACCTAAGGTAATAGAGTCACCATGACCAGCGGCACCTGTAGTGACAGTGGTTACTCCAGCAGCAGCCGCTGCTGTATTGGTTTTAGTGACATATGCTGTGCTTCCTAAGACGTTAATTGTGTCGTTGCCTGCACCAAGATTTACCGTAGCCTGAACTCCACTGCCTGCTAAGGTAATTGTGTCAGCAGCGCTTCCAGTATTGATAACGCTATTACCAGCAGTCACTGCTGCACTTAGTTTGCCGGTAAAGTTCGCAGCTGCAATTGTGGCGTTGCTTCCAGAAATAGGTCCCAATGTAAGATCTTGGGAGCCAGTTACGTTGATGGTTGCATTGGTACTAACAGCTAAGCCAACACCGGCTATTGGGGCTCCAGTAGTTCCCCCTGCACTTCCGCCAACCAATACGTTTGCGGCACCTTGAGATAGGATGTTAATGGTCTCGTATGAAGCGATCGAGAGAGCATCAGCACCCGCTCCAGCAGCTGCACCATTGCCTAATTTATCTGAACCAGCACCACCAGTAAGCGTTACGCCAGAACCTGCTCCAGCAGTATCTCCCAGCGTAATGGTTACAGCGTTGGAGCCATTATCGGTCGATGGAGCAATTGAAACTGCTACTGCACCTGCTTTGCCGGAAACGTCGCCACTACCTGCAATGGTCGCGTTACCGCCGGTTTGGCTGCCAGTGATTTGGAGCGTTTGTGATCCCTGTCCAGAGATGGCTAAAGCGACAGTACCTGTTGCGTTAGCGGCACCGTTGGCACCAGTCATCGCACCAGAAACGAGGTACTGAGAAAGGCCTACGTTTGACATCGATAATGAATTACCAGTATTTGTGGTGCCTGTTAACTCCAGTATTTCCAGTCCGGTTACAGCTTTGATAGCAGTTATTAATGTTGCATTACCAGCTGTGGTGACAGTTTGATCTGCGATTGCAAGTGTGTCAGTTCCTTCACCAAATGCAAATTTATCATCAACGGTAAAGTTGGTAGCAGACATTGAAACTCGATCATTACCGGCACTACCTGTGAAAGTTACATTTTTTGCATTCCCACCTGTTGCGAGGTCTAGATTCAGGCCGCCGCTATTTGATGCTGTAACAGTTGTAACGTTATCCAATGTGGCTGCTTGACCACCTATTCTGAGTGAGCCTGTGCCAGTAACATTTAATGTAGTAACTGTATTGAAAGCATTCTGGTTATTGTCTGTCGCATCATGTGTTATGAAGTTTGCATTAGTAGCTGCAATATTCAAGGTTTTAATTTGATCTGAACCCGCTGTATCAATTCTTACTACTGCGTTGGATGCCTGAGTACCCACTTTATTGACATTGAAGGTTTGGGATGCTGAGGTGCTACCTAGTACATCAGATCCATAGGTAAATCTTGCATCCGTACCATTCGTTGCGCCATAATTTTCAAAACCAAGAGTTGCTGCTTTAGTGATACCTGTAATAGACATAGTAGCGGTGCTGTCCTTACTCGAAATCGTGGTGAATCCACCTGCACCAGACATGACTCCTGTAGCCGCAGCCCTAACGTTTAAGATTTCGAAATCGGTAATTAAAGGATTTGCAGCAATAGTACCGGTTACTGTCAGATTAAGCGTATCTGAGGTTCCTGAGGTTCCTCTAATAGTGTCACCTGGATTAAATGTATCACCAGCTGTAGTTCCTGTAGCAGCAAACCCAGTAATGCTACTGCCTGAAGCATTGTCGCTACCAGTGGTGAGTGTATAAGTGCTGGTTGAGCTTGAGGAAGGAGCTCCAGAAGCTGAATTCGCTGTGTTGATCGAATAAGTGTAGTTAGCTGCTGTTTGGCTATTAAATGCACGAGCTGCAGGACCCCAGTTTG
>Ga0214921_10004965_pt1 | contig 19119 bp, 29 predicted proteins | sample LL1505_MetaG_FD_177992 | JGI IMG/M metagenome (GOLD analysis project Ga0214921, IMG submission 177992) | Freshwater microbial communities from Lake Lanier, Atlanta, Georgia, United States - LL-1505 | ecosystem: Environmental > Aquatic > Freshwater > Lake | place: USA: Georgia | collected... | reverse complement strand
GTCGGGGTTCGATTCCCCGTCGGTCCACCAAATATGGAGACGTGGCAGAGTGGTTGATTGCACGAGACTGTAAATCTCGCCCCTAAAAAGCGCGGTGGTTCGAATCCATCCGTCTCCACCATATTTTGTAGTAGGCTCAAGTGCCTACTAAGTAGATTATTCCCCGAGAGCAATCTAGGTGAAGGCGGCGGACTGTTAATCCGTGAAGCCTGGTTCGAATCCAGGTCGGGGAGCCATTTTTAAACGGTAGAGCATAAATAAAATATAAATAATTTTAAAGGGCTCTACTATATGAATTACAAAGGCACAAAAGATAAGACATTTGTTTGTCAACATTGTGGTGATGTTTTTAAATTTAAAGGGTATAGCAGTAATCATAAATTTTGTAGTTTAGATTGCTCATACGCTTTTCAATCTGCTAAAAAAACCAGTCGGCGTGAATCACTTTACAACGACTGGATTGCAGGTAAAGACTTAGGTCTTGGTAATCCTCGAAAGATGATTAGAGAATTCCTAATCAAACGAGATGGTTACAAATGCGTGTGTTGTGGGATTGATAGTTGGAATGGCAGAGCCATAACATTATGGACCGACCATATTGATGGTGATGCTACTAACAATCATCATTCTAACTTTAGACTTGTGTGTCCAAATTGTGATTCCCAATCCGATACGTTCGGGGGTAAGAATTACGGTAACGGAAGAAAGTCGAGAGGATTGCCACAATACGGTTAAGTTTTAAGGTGCGGTCCCATAATGGTATTGGAGTGGATTGCTAATCCATCGATCGGTGAAAGCCGGTTTCTGAGTTCGAGTCTCAGTCGCACCGCCAACAATTCGCCCTACTAGTACAATGGTAGTACACTGGTTTTGTAATCCTGTGATGGCAGTTCGATTCTGTCGTGGGGCACCAAGTTTTATTTGTCAAACAACTGTGTAGGCCACAAGTTATATTGATCATTCCAATCTTCGATGTATACAGGGTCCACGAAAGGCCAACTTTTGACAGAGTGTGATTCATAGTCATCGGACAGAGCAAACGTAGCATGATCATTTAATATCATTTTTATTGTTGTATGCATGTCTATTGTGCCAGAATTAAATTTGGTTTTTGTGGTAAACCAGTCAGCATCTTTATGAAAATTGTTTATGAATTCTTTGGCAGGAACTTTGTAGTTGTGCCAAGAATTTCCAATAATCTGATGCATGTTGTTCATGGTCCAATGCTGAAAACTGATGTGATTGAAAAATCCATTGCCCAGTAGTGGAGTCATGCCGGGAGTTCGAGCAAAAAACATCATGGATTTGCTTTGCCATTTGCAGCAGAGATAAAACCAAATTCGCAGTTCTAATACAGTATGTATTTTTGTTTCACTCCAACTGCAAAATTCTTCAATGAATTCCCTGTCAGGAGCAACATCAGTGTCAATCCAGTCACACCAAGGAGTGTTAAAATTTGCATGGTGTTGCCAAAATGCCTTGTCAATCACACCCCAAACAGCGTCACCGGCATCGCCACTGACAGTGTAAAAATTGTGAAATTGTTCAAGCCATTCTGAATGAGTCAATGTTGCTAGGCGATTTTTTATTATGTCATGATAAAAATTTGGATATTCTTCAACGCTGGCTTGGTTGAGTACAACATGGATTCGATCAAGTGGCGTCACTTGCAACAACGCAACCAGTGCCACTGTGCTGTCTATGCCTCCGCTCCAGCAGACTGCTATGGGTTTATCGGTACTGTTGACAATGTTTTTTGCAGTTTGCAAACATATTTCTCCAAATGATAAGTTACAAATATCAAATTGATAATTGATATCTGTCACTATATTAAATGGATGCAGCACATGATTGGTACTGTCATGCACCATCCCCCAAGGATTGGGCGAAAATAATTTATTCATCTTGTATAAATTATTGTAGTTTGTGTTACCAAACTCGTGTTCAGTTACAATTTTTTGTTGTTTTTGAGCAAGATATTTCCGAACGTCTTTGTCAGAGTACCATAAGAATTTCATACGTGTTTAATAGACATAATATAGGTGGGGCCACAAGATTGTATCACATCTGCATTGACAGTTTGCAATATTGCTATCTTGCTTATTGCATGATGGTACACAGTTAATAGTGTGGCCAACCGTTGTTCAACATTTATATTTTCTTCTTGTATTTTGTGCATTTGTTCGTTGCATGTGTTACTGAGATGGTGTAAGAAATGTTGGATTGCTTTTTCAGGTTCCATGTGAAGAAATAAAGTTGTAAAATTTATCTGTGGCCAGGCCAGTGATGCTGACAGAAATTCTAGGAGTATAGCCCATGTTACTGGTGCAGTGCGGAGTGCCGTATGGCCAGTAGACCATGTCGCCAGCTTGCCATTGTGACCAGACACTTGCTCCGAACATCATGACATGACCCCAGTTCCAGTCTTCAAGTGCAATCAGTACTCGGCGGATTCCAATGTCCTTGCCCACTGGTTCATCCAGGCTTAGTGCCGGAAGAAACTCATGAGCAGGATTAAAAATATCAGTATGAAACGCCGTGACTTCTCCGGGAAATTGCACATGGTATCTTGCATAAGACTTTTCTAGTCCTATGAGTTCGCCCATGCTGGTGAATACGCTGGCGTCGCTGCATTTTTTGACTCGGTATTGAGGAGCATCGATTTGATATCCTGCTTGTAACTTGTCATTGGTTTGACCGGCTAGGATACTCAATTGTTTTTCTCCTAGTTTGGCAACCGTATTTTCAATGTGTGTTACACTTTGATTATTCCAGTCCCGGCGAATGATGTCAATGTTTTCTTTGATTTCTTGGAGATCAAATGCAAAATCTGAACATGACTGTTTGATTACTGTGAACTCAGACTGAGTTTTTTCTAAATCATAGTGATATAAATTTAATGATTTTATAAATTCAAGTCTTGAATCAAAGTCTGTGTAACTCATAATATTATTTATACGCCACAAAATTGGCGTTTAGTTTAACACCACCTTAGCTCAGCTGAACAGAGCACTAGGCTACGAACTTAGGGGTCGGGAGTTTGAATCTCTCAGGTGGTACCAACACATAGCCATACTCTCTTTTGAGGAGCAAGGTCCCTGGCTATTTTTATTTTTTAAAAGGAGATCTGTCATGACAAGTGACAAGAGTGATAAGATACCGGGGGTGAAACTTTAAGGTGAAGTAACTGGCTTTTAACCAGTAAAACTCGGATCGTTCCCGAGCACCCCTACCATATAAAAACATTTTTGACGAGCAGTAACCGCCAATTTGCGGCCAATGTTCGGTCCCCTGGCAGGGGCGAAAGGTTCTTTGTGCCAGCAAGGAACTGATATTGAAAGTGTTTCTATATGGTGACGTTAGTTTAGTGGTAAAACCGCGGGTTGTGATTCCGCTGTCATGAGTTCGATTCTCATACGACACCCCAAACAAGCCTCTGTAGTTTAATGGTAAAACAGCGGATTTATATCCCGTGTGCAACAGATAATTGGCCAATGTGGGTTCGACTCCCGCCGGAGGCACCAACGATATGGATGTATAGCATAATGGTAGTGCGCCTCCTTCATACGGAGTCAAGTGGTAGTTCGACTCTACTTACATCCACCAAGTTTTTGTTCGGGTATAGTGTAATGGTAACACTACAGACTTTGACTCTGTCATTCTAGGTTCGAGCCCTAGTACCCGTGCCAAGTTTTTTGCCGTGTAGCTCAGAGGAAGAGCAATCGCTTGATAAGCGATAGGTCGACATTTCGAAACTGTCCATGGCAACCAAATAGTCTTTACAACATCTCGCTGATGTTGTATAATAAGTAATTCAACGCAGGGTTCGTATAGTGGTAATACCTTAGCCTTCCAAGCTAAAGCGAGGGGTTCGATTCCCCTACCCTGCTCCACAAGGAACAAACAATGGACATGGATCAAGCGGCTGTATTCTTAGCTGGCTCAGTTTTGATAATGATGGGTTTTGTAGTGATTGTGATTGGCGTAGTTGCCATCAACAATGTGATACATCGTTACTGGAAACCAGTTAGATTTTTTACTGAAGACAGCTTCAAGTTAGGCAATAGCCATGCAAGATTTGCTGAACCACATGAGCTTGAAAAGCGGAATGAACCAAATTTAAAATAAAACATTCGGAGTATAGCACAGTCTGGTAGTGCGCTTGGTTTGGGACCATGAGGTCGCAGGTTCGATCCCTGCTACTCCGACCAATTTCTAAATAGAGGAATAACTATGGCAAAAGTATTTTATCTCAACTTGCCACAACTTCCAGAAGAGCTTTACAACAAACTGGTTGAGACTTGTTATTCAATGACACTGAATGAACAATCTAGACAATGGGTACATGAATTTCATCAAGGTGAGTTAGTGGTTGCCGGACACGAATACGGTACAGTGGTGTTAGATGATTCTTTGGTAAAAGACTTAGAACTAATTTACAAAGATTTTTTTCCTGGCGAAGAACTATTTTTTGTCACAGGAAGAATCAGCAACGTGGTTGGACAAAAAAGCATGTCGCCGCCGCACTGTGATCGCAAAAGGAAACTGGCCATCAACTATCTTTTAAAGACTGGCGGGCAACAGGTTTCAACTTGTTTTTACAAAGAACGTAGATCAACCCCAACACTAGAAACTGCTGAGAATAGATATTACAAAGATCTCACAGTTGATTTTGAAGAAGTGATTCCTGAAAGAACTTGGCATTACTTTGATGTTCAAACGTTTCACAGTGTCAATGATGTAGAAACAGATAGATTTTTGTTTTCAATAATATTGAGAACTACCAATCCTTCAATAGAAGAATTTTCTTTGAAGTACAAGAATTTAATGTAGGTGTGTGCCGAATGGCTAGGCGCCGGATTGCAAATCCGTATAATGCAGGTTCGAGTCCTGTCACCTACTCCAAGTTTAGAAAAGATGTGATAAAAACTCATTGACTATGGGCCCAACTGCTAGGGACTTTAATGTTATCCAGGTGCCGCTGGGATTAAGTTCAGGACTGCTAGTCACAGTCGAACCATGTGCCAGGAAGGATGTGAGCTACCCGAAAGGATGTTCAGTACCTTTAAACGCAAAGCAGTATCTTTTTTAATTTTTTAGGAAGTGTGGCCGAGTCCGGTTTATGGCAGCAGTCTTGAAAACTGCCGGCTCCGAAAGGGGTCCGTGAGTTCGAATCTCACCACTTCCACCATACACGGGTGATTAGCTCAGCGGTAGAGTCGCTGCCTTACACGCAGTTTGTCGGGAGTTCGATCCTCTCATCACCCACCATTCATGCCAGGATAGCTCAGTTGGTAGAGCACCGGATTGAAAATCCGGGTGTGGGCGGTTCGATCCCGTCTCCTGGTACCAGTTAGAGAATTTTAGGTGTAAGTTGTTTGATGCGTTGATTTACCACATGCTCAATTGAGTTGTCGTTGTAGGCTAAAGTGGCTACTAACCCAGTTAGATATCCGCGCTCGTAGGCCAACTGTTGTTGTTTGGTCACAAACGTTTTGCCCAATGTTTCCATTGCAAGCAAACGCTCTATTTTTTTAATGGAGTCTTGTTTGGTTTGCATGATGTATTTAAGCCCCGGTGACGGAATTGGTATACGTGTTGGTCTTAGAAACCAAATTTTAGGAGTTCGAGTCTCCTCTGGGGCACCAAATTCATTGTGACTTGTACAGACTTTTAAATACACTGTATGGCTACAATTACTCAAATAGAACAATACTGGGATCAGCAACCCTGTAATATAAAGCACGGGTTGGCACCAGAAGGCACAGAAGAATTTTGGAACAACATCAATCGTCGTAGATGGTTTGTTGGGCCGCATTTATGGCAGTTGGCCGACTTTGAAAACTGCAAGGGACGGCGTGTGCTAGAATTAGGATGCGGAATTGGTTCTGATGCTGAACAATTTGTACGTCATGGTGCTGAATACGTAGGGATTGATCTTAGCAGTCGTAGCATAGAACTTTGTGAGCAGAGATTTGCTGTTATGGGATTAGATGCTGAATTCCATCACATGGACGCAGGCAACAGTCAGCGTGTTGCAGAGTTAGGACAATTTGACATGGTGTATGCTTGTGGTGTATTGCATCACTATCCCAATGTAAACCAAGTGGTCAGCAATGCTTACGCAAGTCTAGCATCTGGTGGAGAGTTTCGTTTCCTAGTGTATGCTCGCAACAGTTGGAAATGGGCAATGATTCAGTCTGGGCTAGACCAGTTTGAAGCTCAAGACAACTGCCCATATGCCAGAGTTTACAGTCAGGAAGAAATACAAAAACTGCTAGACGGAAACTTTGATATCAAAAGCATCAAGCAAGATTACTGTTTTATGTACAATGTAGAGCAGTACAAACAAGGAAATTATGTGTTAGAGCCTTGGTTTGCTGCCATGAGCGATGCACAACGTCAGGCTATAAATCAACATCTAGGCTGGCATTTAAGCGTGATTGCCGCAAAACAATAAATACAAAAAGGAGATTATTATGGCTGTTGTTGCTAAAACTGTGTTGGTATTTGCGTCTGAGGAAGATCGAGATAAAGTGTTGTATACAGTCCCCTGGCGTGCATTCATTGACATTATCAATGATGGCGGAGGTAATCATCCTAAAAATTTAGGTTATCCTGCTTCCGTTCCACAAGCGATACCTGATGATCTAGGTCCACAACACATGACTGTAACTCGTACCTGGGAAAATAAAAAAAATGCGCAAGATTACATTGACTGGATGACTTCACAATTTGCAGCGATTAGTGTTGTGCCCGTGTCATTTACCTTGGAAGATTATACAGAATAACGCATGATCAGATTGTCTGACACAAGTTATAAAAACAGTAGGCTAGTCCTACTGTTTTTTTTTTGCAATTGCCCCGGTGACGGAACTGGAATACGTGTCTCTCTCAAAAGGAGAATTCTGAGGGTTCGAATCCCTCCTGGGGTACCACTACCATCAATAAATATTTTTGAAAGTTGAAAATGAAAAAGCTCGACATAGCATCAGTGGCAGAATTTATTCGGGATCAAACTCCTGAAACTCGCATCTACTTGGGTTGCGATTCAGAACGAATCAAAATTGACGGTGCCTGGTATGCTGACTATGTGTTGGCCATTGTGGTACACATCAACGGCAACAACGGTTGCAAACTGTTTGGCGAAGTTCAACGCGAACGTGTGTGGGATGCCAAACCAGGCAAGCCTGCCATGCGCTTGATGACTGAAGTTTACAAAGTTTCAGAATTGTATTTGAAGCTGGCTGATGTGCTGGAAGGCCGTCAAGTTGAAGTTCACTTGGACATCAACCCAGACGAACAGTACGGTTCAAGCTGTGTGATCTCACAAGCTGTAGGCTACATCAAAGGAACATGCAATGTGATTCCGTTTGTGAAGCCCGAAGCATTTGCGGCATCGTACGCGGCAGATAGATTTAAAAGTCTTCGAGCTGCCTAATAAGTAACGGATTGCAGGATTAGTTTAGGGGTAAAACAGAACCTTGCCAAGGTCCAGTCACCAGTTCGATTCTGGTATCCTGCTCCAACATGCTGCCATAGCTCTAGCGGTAGAGCGCATCCTTGGTAAGGATGAGGTCATGAGTTCGAATCTCATTGGTAGCACCAATACCGGCCTTTAGTTCAATGGATAGAATACGTGGCTTCGAACCATGTGGTGGGAGTTCGATCCTCTCAGGGCCGGCCAATAAAAAACACCAAACGCCATCATAAAAAAATACAATAGCAAAATGCCTTGACTTAGACATCTCCTATGCTATATAATAGCGTATCAGTACAAACACTGAGTTTCATTAACAAGGAGAAAATATGAAAACTGTAGGCGATAAATTAACACCATTTGCAATCACTGGCGTCAAGCCTGGACAACCCGACGATGCCTTCTATACCATCAACGAACAGAGTTTTGAAGGCAAGTGGAAAGTGATTGTGTATTACCCCAAGGACTTTACCTTTGTGTGCCCAACTGAGATTGTGGCATACGACAAACTGGCTCAAGACTTTGCTGACCGTGATGCCGTTTTGCTCACAGGATCAACTGACAATGAGTTCTGCAAAGTGTCTTGGCAAAAAGCACACGCCGATCTACAAAAGATCACTCATCATCAATTTGCTGACACTCAGCGTGGTGAACTCAGCTTGATCGAACAACTGGGTGTGTTCTATGCTCCAGCAGGTGCCGCACTTCGTGCCACATTCATTGTTGATCCAAGCAATGAGATCCAACATGTGACTGTGAACAACTTGAACGTTGGTCGTTCACCAGAAGAAACCTTGCGTGTGCTTGATGCCTTGCAAACTGGCGAACTGTGTGCTTGCAATCGCACTGTGGGCGGAGACACACTGAAATGAGTGCATGGGTAGATCAAATCAAAGAAGGTCTGCCCGAGTACGCCAAGGATACCAAGTTAAACTTGGATGCTGTGATCAAACGCAGTACCTTGGCGCCTGAAGAAGCAGAAGCTGTTGCTCTGGCAGCAGCCTTTGCAACAGGCAATGGCAAACTGGTTACATTTATCTCTAGCGGTATTGCGGACATCAAGGAACGTGATGCGGCACTCACAGCCGGTTCAATCATGGCACAAAACAACATTTGGTATCCGTATGTTGAAATGGCAGACGATGAAAATCTCAAAGGACTACCAGCACAATTACGTATGAATGCAATTGCCAGTCACGGTGGAACCACAAAAGCTCGATTTGAAGCGTATAGTTTAGCCGCATCAATTGTGGGCAAGTGCCACTTCTGTGTGAAAGCACACTACGAAACGCTCAAGAAGGAAGGCTACACAGTAGAACAACTTCGTGATATTGGGCGTATTGCGGCGGTGATTACTAGTGTTGCTCGTGTCCTAAACAGTTGACTTAGAACGTAGAACTTGCTATAATAAGTTCTACGCACTTAAATAACTGTATGAGTAACGATCTGGCAAAATTTATTAATTCACGTAGACGCCACAAAACTGATGTTGCGATTTCTAGGCAAGTTAACATTGCCAAGAGTCATGGCACTTACAACATGCGAAGCATCAAGCAAACACATCGCCTGGCCAAACATCATGCCATGGACTGTGGCAATCCCAAATGCTACTTGTGCGGCAATCCACGTAAAACACACAAAGACAAACTTACTGTTCAAGAACATAAACTATTTCAAGATTTAGATTCCCTCAACCACCATCACTCAAACGGACTTGATCCAAAGGAACAACCATGAATACTATAGTTACAGACACTGCTGGACTCACTAGCGAGCTTGCAGCCAAAGCAATCGGCAACAGATATGATCTTGTGCTTGTGGCTTCACGTCGATTGCGCGAACTCAATCGCGGCGACATGCGAAAAGTTGTAAGCAAACACAGTAACTCTGTGGCAGTGCTTGAAGAAATTGAGCAAGGCAAAGTCACACGCGATTACCTCTATCGTGAACAAGATTTAGAACCCCGACGTAGACGTAGATCACATGGATCTGTCTAAAGAAGACGGCGATCGACGAAACATTTTGCCCTACCCAATGGATTTGGGTAGTCCTGCTTTTTCCCTGGTGCCTGTGGAGAGCCAAAAAGACCTTATGGTCAATGCGGCTAGAATGCATGCTCAACAAGAGTATGATAGAATCATGGAACTGGTTGCTGTGCTACAGCGACAAGCAGACGACATTAAACGGCGTTTGGACGTTACCGACATGGTACGAGCTGCTAAATATGATTTCCAAACATATCACGGCCAAGTCTATTGGTTGGTGCAAGACACTCGGCACTCTTGCACACGGTTGGTTCATACTGGGCCTACCGAATGGAGCACTGGCATACCACCCGGGTATCAATACATTTGCCAGGTCAAATGGCTAGGTGACTATACCTGGCAAGAGGTAAAAATAGACACATGAAAATAGAACTACACGAAAATGGTTGGACTTCAATCATTACCGACATTGATTTACGCTCTGCCTCACAGCAAGAGATGAATACCATAGCTTGGCTTGCTGCCAAAGACACTGTGGTTGTGATACGCAATCAGCATCTTTTGCCCGGAGATGAAGTTGATGTTTGTGAAAAAATTGGTGCGTGTGAACAAGTTGTGCCACCTGATACTCCAACTCAAGGCACAAAGTTAGTGGAAGGCGGACGTGGTAAAATTGTCAGAGTTGGTGGTGGCAATCATCACGGCGGGGTGGCAGGAGTGTTTGAACATGTGAGTGACATGGACTGGCACAGCAACCGAACTGGTACTGAAACCAGAGATCCATTGATTTGGTTGTACGGTGTTAAAGATTCACAAGGCAGTAGAACCAGTTGGATCAATAACATTTTGAGTTACCAAGACCTCGATCAAGAACTCAAAGAACAAATCAAAGATTTAAAACTAGTCATGGGATTTGATGCTAGGGTGATCTCTGAAGACACTTACACAATCACCAGTCGAGATTCAAATGCCATCAATCATAACTGGCATCCAAGTTTGATACACACCAACCAGGCTGGTGTCACAGGCATGTTTTTTTCGTTTTTACAAATTCATCAGATATTAGGATTTGACAAAGACAAAAGCGATGCCCTAATTCAAAAATTACGACAACATGTCGAGCAAGAAAAATACACATATCACCACGACTGGCAAGACGGTGACATTGTGTTAAGTGAACAATGGTTAAGCATTCACAAAAGATGGCGCTGTGAAAACATACAGAATCGAGTGGTGCATCGCATTGCTCTTAACTTTGATCACTGCGACATTTCTAATACTTTAGTGTGATTGACCAAAAATTCCCGATCTGCTATAATTAGACATTAACAGAAAGGAGTAAGATATGCCAGCGACATTTTTGGTAAGTGACACGCACTTTGGTCATGCCGGTGTGTGTAAGTTTACACATCCCGATGATGACACCGTAAAGTTGCGTCCGTGGGATGATCCTGCAGAGATGGATGAAGAAATGATCCGCCGTTGGAACGACCGTGTTCGTCCGTCAGACAAGGTCTATCATTTGGGCGATGTGGTTATCAACCGCAAGGCATTGCCCACATTACATCGGTTGAACGGTGACAAGGTATTGATCCGCGGCAACCATGATATCTTCCGTGATGACGAGTACCGCAGGTATTTTCGTGAATTGCGAGCATATCATGTATTGAACGGAATGATCTTGAGTCACATTCCTGTGCATGAAGCCAGCTTGGGTCGCTTTGGTGTGAACATTCACGGACACTTGCACGCCACTCGAGTGAAGAAAGCCCGTGGCGTTGATGCCCGCACAGGAGAGATCTTGTACGGCAGTGAAACTGACGTGCGATACCATTGTGTATGCGTGGAGCAGACTGATTTTGCACCTATCTTGTTGGAAGATGTGTACAAACGCATTGAAGCAGAAGGTGGACGGATTGGTTTGCAAAACGGCAATTTCAAGACCGAGCATCACGTAGATTAAAGGCGGCTTTCTGCCTGGCCCTCTGCTTGTGAAAGTATGGTGAAGTGAAGGGGTGATCGCTGTCGGCAAGCACCATAGACTTGCACCGGAGTCGTAACCGGTAATTTTATTACAATTATGAAATTAACTTTAGATCCAAACGGATGGGTAGTGCATGTAGATCAATTAGACGTGCTAGATGTAAACAGCACTGAACGCGATCAATTAAGAACACTACCATATACCAATCTGCTGGTTGTAATCCATAACACACAACCGCTGACCATTGACCAGTATCATCAATTTACCTCAGGTGTGTTTGATGATCTCAACAACGATCTTCCAGCCAAAGAAAAAATATTTGTTGAACAAACCAACAAAGAAATTATTAGAGTTACTGGTAAGAAAGATGCCTACGGTGAAGTTACTGGATTGTTTGGCATGCCAGATGATTTGCCTTGGCACTGCAACGAACCAGGAAGAACTGCCGCAGAACGTCCTGATGCTTTGTGTTTGTACGGGGTAGAACATACTGAAGGCAGCATCACAGGATTTACCAACAGCATACAAGCATTAAAAGATCTTAGACAAGCAACTGACACACCAGTTGGACTATTAAGAAGTCTGGATCAGCTCATGTGTTATTACAATTACTCGGGCAGTACAGATAACGGGCCTATGGCTACAGATGTTAACTATCAAGGCAGAACAGGGTTCAATAAATTTGTTACCCAAAACAAATCAGGAGCCCAAGGTATCCATTGGTCTCCTATGCAAAATCCAAGATTTTACATTGGCAAAACTCTAGTCCCGGCAGCTGGACAGCAAGCATGGTTTAGTTATCTGTACAAATTTCTAACTCAGCCCAAGTACTGTTACGCCCATCATTGGAAGGACTGTGAAATAATTATCAACTGCCAGTGGCTGAGCATGCATGCTCGTCCTGCATTTGAAAATATTGAAAACCGTTTGCTGTGGAGAGCCATGGGCTATGTTGGCCCATTTAATGGATCAGCGATTGATACTAGCCAGCTTGAATTGCGCCAGTAGTTCGATTATTCTGGCAGGCGGGTCAATCTCATACCAGCGTTGGCCAAATCTATAGTTGGCTGCATTTTGGTGATGATTCTTGTGCCAGGCTTCACCGTTGTTGATGTTTAACAGAACCATTAGCACACTGTTGCTACTGGTATCATCATTGCGTATGGGCAACAAATACCAAGGTGTGCGATGACACAATGAGTTGATTGTGTGTAGTTTGAACACCGTAAGGCCAATCACTGATATCCAAAATCCTAGGAGAGCAGGATCAATTGCAAGCAACACTGCAAACCAAATCAAATTGATTGTCCAGTACCAATGGTAAAACCAAAGATGACGAGAGTCACGTCCAAGATCAACAATGTATTTGGTTTTAACTTGATTGAAATAGCTTAAAAATTGTATGGCCCAGCGACTTTTGTGATAGGGTGAATGTGGATCACGGTCAGTGTCGCAATGTGCATGATGTTCTCGATGAACTCCTACCCATCCAATGCTGTTGCCAACTAGACACAAACTAAATACAATTAGTCCATACAAATCGACCACTGAGCTAGGTTTCCAGGCGCGATGACACCAGGTGCGGTGCGCAAACATAGTGATGTGGATTCCCATAAACCAGCTGGTCAGTAGCACAACAAAAAACGTAGTCCATGACCAGTTTATTGTTAACCAGATCACTGTCCAGATTGGAAATAGCATGCCAATGGAACTGAGTAATACTGGGTCAATAGAGGAGCGAGAAATTTTCATGTAAAATATTTATTTGCTCGCACACTAACTTAAATAATCACATGCACAAACCAATTGTTTTTTTAGGAACCAGTATCAACTTAGAAATTTTTATAAGAGTGTGTACCTTGCGTGGTATGCCTGTTGCTGGCATTGTCGATAGCGATTTTTATGGCAATTCTGAAATTAGAAACGGATTGCCAGTTATTGGTGGAGAAGATACTTTTGATTTTGAGGCCGCTCGAGACCAGTATGATTTTTTTGTTGGAATGCCTTGGTCAAGTCTTGACCCTAGATCAAAAACCAAAAGACTTGCTTACATTGATTTGATTGATCGTTATCAACTGGACTGTGCAACACTGATACATCCAAACAGCGAAGTGTATGACGAAGCAGAAATTGGTCCAGGATGCTACATTGGATTCAATGCTGGAGTAGCACACTATACAAAGATTGGGGCGCATAGTCGAATACACAATTCCACTATTGTTGCACATCATACAACCGTTGGAAAGAATTGTATTTTACATGAGTATGTTAAAATTTGCAGTAAGTCTATAATAGGAGACAATGTTCTCATTCATCCTGACACAACCATACTGGGATACGGAAAATTCAACAATGAAAGAGGACCAAACATTGGTAGCAACGCCGAGTTGCATCCTCGAATCACAGTCACTAGAGATGTAGAACCCGGAGAGATTGTTTCAATGGCCGGGGGCAACAACAGAAGAATTTACGGCGAAGTAATTAGATCATGAAACGTATAAACTGGTTATTTGTTTTTCAATTGTTATGTATTGGAGCACTAGTATGTTTGATTGCAACAGGTGAATGGTGGCAATGGGCTGTAGCATTTGGTGTGTATGCTGTAACTGGTAGCATTGGAGCCAGCGCAACATACCACAGATTGTTGAGCCATCGCAGTTATCAAGCACCTGCATGGTGGGAGTACTTTGGTACCTTGGTTGGCACTCTCGGTGGCGTTGGGTCTAGTATTGCTTGGGTTGCCATACACCGAACTCATCATAGGTTTGTGGATACTGATCGTGATCCTCACAGTCCCATGCACAAAGGATTCTTCCGTGTGCAATTTTTAATCATGTTCAACCAGCCCAGTCTTAGAATGGTCGCTGACCTCATGCGCAGTCGTTTTCATGCATTTATGCATAATTACTATTGGGCCATACACGGTGCGTATGCTGTGATGCTGTACGCCATAGATCCAATGGCTGTGGTCTATGCACACTTGGTACCAGCATTGTTCTTGTTCCATGCAGGCGGACTGATCAACAACGTTGGACATACTATAGGTTGGCAAGATTATCCCGGCAAAGATACCAGTGTTAATAATCCTCTTTTGGGTGTGTTTGTGTGGGGCGAGGGCTGGCACAACAATCATCATGCCAATCCCAGTGACTGGCGCTTTGGACTAAAGTGGTGGCAAATTGATGTTGCTGGATATTTAATTAGGATGGTTAAAAAATGAAAACAAGAAAACAACTTCCTGCATTTGGGTACCTTGACCATATACAAGTTGACATTAATGCGTTGGTGGATCATTTGCTCAAGCACAAATTGCTAGACTGGAATTCTTACAATTGTTGCAGGTACTCTACTGCTGATGACAACTATCAAGGATTGATTGCTGCCAGTCATATCACCTACAATCAATATTTCAAAGAAGATCAAGCTGACAATCTTGAAAGTGAAAAGTTTAGGCAAATCCAACTTACTGAATTTGTGGGAGTGCATAGCGACCAACCAGTTGAGATTGAATCATCTAGTTTTGTGGAACGTGTACGCAGATTAGATCCATCACATCCTAAGTATGTGGCCGAAGCGGATGAACTCAATTACGGGCGTAGAGGGCCATTGGTTGTGGGCGAAATTGAAAAAGTATTTGACAAGTTTGCCAGCAGAATCACAAGAGCCAGATTCAATTACCTAGCAGGCGGTCACGAGATCAAACCACACATTGACTATGATCCTAGTTTTATTACCAGGTACCACATTCCAGTGTTGACCAATCCTGGTGTCAAAATGTACATTGAAAAACAAGGGCACCAACACGAACAGTACCTGCCAGCAGATGGCCGCGTTTATTTTTTCAATGCTGGGTTCAAGCATTGGGTCAAAAACAACAGTGATCTAGCACGACTGCATCTTATTGTGGATGTGCATGGGCAAAGCGAATTAGAGCATTTAATCCCAATGTAATACTCTAGTACTACATTTCAAAAGGTAATACTCAAGTGTTACAATAGCCCTACACATTGTAGGGCTTTTTTTTGGTTTGACCAATAAATCCCAATCTGCTACAATAGTGGCATGTTAAGCAAAAAGGAGCCAGTAATGAGAGAACTAAACGAAAGCCAAAAACGCGATATCCGCATGTATGGCGTCACTGAAGCCCAAATGCGTGAAGCAGTTGAAGAGAGCATCACATTCCGCTTCTCAGGTCCGGCTATGATGGTGGCCAGTTTGATGAGCGACTGCCAAGAGATGGTTGCGTATGGTCCTTACGACAGCGACACCCTGGCCAACATCATGGAAGATCAGCGCCAGACGTTGAACCGCGCCAAGTGGATTTTGTTTGAATATTGTATGAAGGAGACTGTATGAGCAAGAATGTAAGGGCTCTGCCTACCGCAGAACTTCAGAGCCGTTTGGCTCTATATCGATCACTGCAAAGCCGCGGTGTGTTTGATGAAATCATGATTAGCATAATGGAACATGAATTGTTTATTAGAAATCAAAAGGAGACTGCATAATGAGTAAGATGAGCGACCTCAGCATTGAAATCCAAGCCATGCTGGAAGAAGGGCACCAACCCCGTGCCATTGCACGATATCTTGAGATCCCTGTGGAGTGGGTCTACGAACAACTGTCGCAAGAAAGCGACAATCATGAAGAATTGTTCAGTCCTTTTGAGACTTGCAATAGTTGACCAATAAATCAACTTCAGTTATACTAACGGCTTACTAACACATTTTAAGGACACAGCCCATGTCAGATACCCGCACCGTCAATTCCGTCCAGGCACGTAAGAGCCTGCTCAAAGCATTCAAAGTTCAGCGTCCGTTGTTCCTGTGGGGTCCTCCCGGCATTGGCAAGTCAGAGCTGGTTGAGGGCATTACTAACGAACTCAACGGACTCATGATTGACCTCCGCTTGGGTCAGATGGAGCCCACAGACATCCGTGGTATTCCGTATTACAACAAAGACAAAGGTGTTATGGATTGGGCACCTCCTGTGGAATTGCCCGATGAGGCTACTGCCAGCCAGTATCCTATTGTGGTACTGTTCTTGGACGAGCTCAACTCTGCGGCTCCGAGTGTGCAGAGTGCCGCATACCAGTTGATTTTGAATCGACGCATTGGCAAGTACCACTTGCCCAAGAACGTTGTGATGGTTGCCGCAGGTAACCGTGAGTCGGACAAGGGTGTTACCTACCGCATGCCTACTCCGCTTGCAAACCGTTTCCTGCACCAGGAAATGAAAGTGGACTTTGCCAGCTACCAGGACTGGGCTGTTAAAAACCGAATCCACAAGGACGTGGTAGGTTACTTGAGTTTTGCCAAGCAGGACTTATACGACTTCGATGCCAAGTCAGCCAGCCGTGCTTTTGCTACTCCGCGTACCTGGACCTTTGTGAGCCAGCTGTTGGAGGAAGATGACGGAGACAACGATACCCTTACCAACTTGATTGCTGGTACTGTGGGCGAAGGTCTTGCAGTTAAGTTCATGGCTCACCGCAAGGTGTCCAGCAAAATGCCTAACCCGGCAGATGTGTTGGCAGGCAAGGTCAAGGACTTGAACGTGAAAGAGGTCAGTGCCATGTACTCACTGGTTATCTCCATGTGCTATGAGCTTAAGGCCGCTGTGGAGAACAAGGTTGAGGACAAGAAGTTCCATGAGATGGCGGATAACTTCCTGGGTTTCATGATGAAGAACTTTGAGACCGAGTTGACTGTGATGGGTGCTCGTATTGCACTTACCACATACGACTTGCCGTTCTTGCCCACCAAGCTCAAGAACTTTGACGAGTTCCACAGCAAATACGGCAAGTACATTTTGCAGGCGTCAGCCTGATTTGAGAGAGGGCTGTGTAGATTAAATACACGGGCTGTGGATGCACAGCCCTTTCTTTTTTAGATATGTCTAAAGTAACTGTCAAAAAAAACTTGATCATCTTCCACAATCCCGGTGAGTGGTCAGACATCTATGCCATGATTCTTCGAGACTTTGGCATGAAAATGGCACTGCGGAACCGACTGCGAAAAGAGATGGGTTTCACGTATCGGCACCATCGTGGCTTGGTTGCAAACGAGCACCCGTACAAAGACGGGCCCAGCATGCACTACGAACAGCAGGTGCATGTTGACTTCTTTAGCGAAGCCGCACAGAGCTGGTTTCAGTTAAAATATCTTAATCTTCCATCTTGATTGAGTAACTGCGCTGAAAAGAATTGACTATAGTTTCAAGGCCGCCGCAGATACTGGAGTTAGGGGTGTTCTTAAATTCTTTAAGGGCTGGGATCAAAAAATTGTAATCCACATTTAAATTATTATCTAACCTGTTATGGTGCCACCAATCAGAGGTCATATGTTTCCAGCGTGTTATTTTTTGTAGTCCTATAAAATGCACACCTAACTTCAAGCACATGTCTCGGTACTGCAAAATTTCGTGATAATTTTCGCGTTGCACAACCATCTGTGATGTTACATTAATTCCCAGACGTACCAATTGTTCTACACCAGCTAACACCATATCAAATCGACCACCACGAATTTTTTTATACGTTTTAGGAGAGGCAGCATCAAAACACACAGCCACAGATGCAATTTGTCCACGTTGATGCAAGGACTCGAGCAAGTCCATTCGTTTTAGCAATAGATTACCATTTGAATTTATTCCCAATCTAATACATTGTGGCAAATCAGGTGCTCGAAAAAAATCTAAGTATGTGCTACTGGCCAACATTTCACCTTGCCCATCACCACATATCATTACTGGTTGATCAAATATCTTGTATTCTTGTTTGATCATATCCAAAATGTATTTTGATGTTGGGTTGATTGATTTGGAGTATATTGGCCCTGTCCTACAACTTGGGCATTTGAGATTGCAACTGTAATCAAGATCTTGAAAATACACAATGGTTGGTAACTTTGGTTGCTGGATATGATCAAAATTTTCTATTGAATCAAGATTCCAAAGTTTATTACATGTATCTTTGCGACAGTGCGCAAAAGTTTGATCTTGTATTGTTTGTCTAAACTCTTGCATCTGTACATTATTGAATATTTCTGACAGAGTATTTTTGTATAGGTTGCCCACCACTCCAAATTTGTGCCAAGATCGACACAGGCATGGACTGACATCACCGTTGCTGTGGATATGCACTACGTTAAAAGGACTATCGCAAAATTTAAACATTTAGTACTACTTATAAAGAAGTTGACTAATAAATTAACTTCTGCTACAATATACACATCAACTAAGGAACAGCCCATGCAATATTTCAATCCAGACATGTTATATGCCAAAGCAGGCACCACTGCTGACTCCAAAGAAGCAGACAAGTTCAAAAATCTTTTGGGCAAGATGGATCCCAAACTGGATCGCGAAGTGCGCGAAATCCTAGTCACTGCCCGTGTGGGTTTGTTGCTTAAGGCTTCGTTCTTTGGCAACCTTGCCACTCGTTTAAAGTTGGTGAATGCTGACGAATGGTGCCCTACTGCCGCAACGGATGGACGCAATTTCTACTATAACTGCAAGTTCATTAAATTGCTCAAGCCCAAAGAAGTTGAATTCTTGTTTGGACATGAGGTGTTGCATTGTGTGTATGACCACTTTGGACGCCGTGGAGAGCGAGATCCTCAGATTTGGAACGTTGCCAATGACTTCTGTGTTAACGCAGACTTGAAAAAGCA
>Ga0214921_10004964_pt1 | contig 19120 bp, 27 predicted proteins | sample LL1505_MetaG_FD_177992 | JGI IMG/M metagenome (GOLD analysis project Ga0214921, IMG submission 177992) | Freshwater microbial communities from Lake Lanier, Atlanta, Georgia, United States - LL-1505 | ecosystem: Environmental > Aquatic > Freshwater > Lake | place: USA: Georgia | collected... | reverse complement strand
CGAGAACACTACAATGGCCAACTCAATCGGAACAACGAATGCCAATGTAATCGCTCAGAGGGCTCTCGAGATCCTCGTGGCAGATTACAGCTTCCTCAGAAACTCCGTCACGGATTTCAGCAGCGAAGCGGCTAAATACAACGCATCAGTCTACACCCACCGCATCTCTGCGACCACAGCTCAGGACTACTCGCAGGCAAACGGCTATGTAGCGACTGCGACAACCCAGACGGACGTGCAGATCACTCTCAACAAGTTCAAGCACGTTTCGTATTCTGTGGACGATCAAGAGCGCACCAGCTCCAACATCAACCTCATCGAGCGTTTTGCCGGCGCAGCCGCGCACGCCCTCGGGTTGCAAATGGTTGGAGATTTGCTCGCTCTCGTAACCTCCTCCACCTTCACTAACGCATTGACGGTTGCTTCCAGCGCCTTCTCCTACCGTTCGGTAGTGTCGGCCGGAATCACCCTCAACAACAATAACTCGCCGGTCAACGGCCGGTACGCAGTTCTTAACCCCAGCTTCTACGGTGCGCTCTTGAATGATACGACCGTCGTGGCCAATCCTCAGATCTCGGGCGACCTCGTTCGCACGGCTGGGATCGGCAACGTGGCTGGATTCAACATCAGCCAGTACAGCGCAGTGCCCTCCAACAGCATCACGCTTGGCGGATTCTTCGCCCAGCAGGAAGCATTGTTGATCGCAGCTCGCGTTCCTGAAGTTCCTACTGGCGTCCCGATTCCCGGAGACATCAGCGTGGTAACGGAACCCCGCACTGGCCTGTCCGTCATGGTTCGCGAGAACTACGACGTGGTCAAAGGCCAGCTCCAACGCACCTACGCCTTGATTTACGGCGTGAAAGCGGGAGAGCCGAACAGCCTCGTACGTATCAACGGTAGCTAATTCACTCGGGGAGGGCGGTGGGCCAATCGGCTCACCGCCCTTTCCACTTTAAGAAATCCTCTCATGTCTGAATTTACAGAATGCCTCAAAGAAAGTCTGGCCGCCCTTTACGACCAGACGGGCACAGCGGCGACCATCGGATCCACAAGCGTCACGGGCATTCTTTCCACCATCACACGAAAACAAGCGGTGGAGCTGGGCGGGTTTGACCTAGATCTTAACAGCACTTTTACCATCGACGTGGCTAACATGGCCACCGCCCCCACAATCGGCTCAGTCCTAGTGGCTAACTCAGTCAGTTTCCGGATTGTGACCCTAGATACTTCAATCGGCTCTTACGTCTTGGGTTTGCGAGAGTTTTAGCATGGCCACCCGAAATCCTAAAATTTCCCTTTACCTGATCGCTGGCCATGAGGCCCAGTTTATTGACCGCTGCCTCAAGGCGTTTCAGCCTGTGTGCAGTGAGATAGTCGTGTGCATGGCGCAGGGCGGTCGGCCTGATGACGGCACTAGAGCCATAGCAGAAAAGTCGGGGGCCAAAATAGTCGAGTATCATAACGCACCCGCTGCAGCGTCATGGCAACATATCGACAACTTTGCCGCCGCTAGGAACTGCGCATTGAATGCGTGTACTGGCGACTACGCATTCTGGGCGGATTGCGATGACCTGCCTCATAAAGACCTCAAAAACGCTCTTAAAAGGGCCGTAGAAGCGTTTGAACAAAATCCCAAGCTCGGCATCTACGCAGGCGTTTATAACGTTATAAACGCCAAATTAACCCCAGTAAGGGAAAGAATGGTTAAGCGGTTAGAGGATGGGCAATGGTCGGGCCGGTGGCATTACGCAGTGCACGAAGCACTCTTACCCCTTCCGAGCTATGAATCTGTCGGGGAGCAGCAGGTGTGGGTGGAGCATCACCCTGGCGGCTACAAGCCAAATAGCGCCGACCGCAATCTACGCATCTTGCAAGGCCAGCTTAGTGAGGCGGGCAAGTATGCTTACTACTTTCAGCAGGAGCTTTTTCTGGGCAATAAGCGAAATGAGTCTCTGCCATGGTCGCACGTGGCCGCGATCTGGCCGGGGCAAGAGGCTACGTTGGCTTACGAAGCCGCCTGCAATGAGGCCACCGCAACCCAGGATCGCACCGTTAGGATTGGTCTATACCACAAGGCGCATCAGATGAATCCTGGGCGCAGGGAGGCAATTTACTTTTTAGCCAGGGAAGAAGCCAGCGTGGGCGCATGGCTACAGGCTTATCATTTATTAAAATCTGCGATGGTTCAGCCCGATCCTGGTCTAAAGATCTGGAACGCCCAACGCACCGTCTATGACTTTGAGTGCATCGATCTTTATCTGGCGGCCTGCCGAGCTGTGGGCGACACCACCGAAGCCGACAAGATCGAGAAAATGTGGCGATCGCAGAAGCCGGTAAAGATTAGCGTCTGCCACGCCACCCGCGGCCGACCACAAGAAGCGATCAACGCCCGCATCCTATGGATGAAAAAGGCAGCTGATCCTGCCTCAGTCGAGTGGATCTTTTCGTGCGATAATAATGACCCCAGCTCTGAGCCGCTGAAAAATTGGAACTTAGTTAAGGGTGAGGGCGGTTGCGTTGCTGCTTGGAATCGAGCCGCAGCCATAGCCCGGGGGGAGATCATCATACAAGGATCTGACGATTGGGATCCTCCTCTGCACTGGGACGCAATCATCACGGAACGCTTGGGCGATACCAGCAAGCCCGCAGTGCTCGCAATCTCCGACGGCCATCGTAAGGACGATCTGCTTTGCATGGCGATCCTGACAAAAGCTAGGCTGGCACAGCAGGGCACATTATTTGCGCCAGAGTACGACGCCTGCTCAGGCATTTTCAGCGATAACGAGTACAGTTTACGAGGGGCGAAGGACGGCGTCATCATTCCTGCTAAGGACATCGTATTCACCCACAATAATCCGCTGTTTACTGGGGCAACTCAAGACGCGGAATTTAAACGACATAACGCCAAAGAAAACTATGAGCTGGGCGAGAAGATATTTAAGGAACGCAATCCGTGATTCACACCCACAACGCACTGCGTTTGGGCGATAACCTAGTACAGTTAAACTTTCTACGTCGGCTATGCCTGCAAAATCCAGATCTTGAAATCACGCACTACCACAATCCAGAGCTGTGCAAGTTTGAGGAGATTGATGCCTTGCGAAGCGACATGTCTTTACGACTACGCATTCGACCCATCAGCGAAGCACCAGCTAACAGCATTGATTCTTGGCGAAACACGGGCGGATATTGGGAGCGGCACACCGATAAATTAAACTTTGCAAAATTTCATTTAGACTGGTTTGAGGAACTGGCCAGCAGGATGTGCGTTAAGAATCCGATCCAGAAAGTCGATGAGCTCCTGTTTGATTATCCAGCCTTAGATTCCTTTATTCAGATGGCGCCAGACTTCGACATCGTCGTGATAAATTCGCCAGGGCTGTCTGGTCAATTTACAAACTTTAACCCCGACGATTTTCGCGTCCTAGTATCTAAGTTAGTTAGCAAGGGACATCGGGTGATTAGCACAGTCGCTACTGGATTATGCCCGGCATTTGATGGAAAAAATGTGACTTGGATCGGAGCCACTGCCGCCAAGGCAAAAGCCGTCATCGGAACTTCCACCGGGCCGAGCTGGCCATGCCTTAACGTTCATAACAAGGACGCTTTTCATTTGCTCTGTGCGGATGCTGAAACAGTCATATTTACCGAACGCGGTCAGATGGCTAGGAGCGCATTCCACGCTGTTCATATTTTAGAAGAGGAAGGCTTGCTGTGAAGAAGGAGCTGACTCAGGCGATGGATTTACTAGCGGCCGATCCAGCCATTAGGTTTATAGGCTACGGGGTAAAGATAGGCGGCCGAGCGGCAAGCACGCTCAATAATGTTGCGGATTCACAACTGATCGAAACGCCTGTCGCTGAAAATCTGATGGTAGGACTAGCCACGGGCCTGAGTTTAGCCGGGCTGAAACCAGTCGTATTTATTGAGCGGATGGATTTTATTCTGAACGCACTGGACGCCATTGTAAATCACCTAGGCGCAGCCCAGCACATTAGCTGCAATCAATTTAAGCCGGCCGCCATCTTACGGGTAGTCATAGGAAATAAAAGCAAGCCGCTCTACACGGGGCCGACTCACACGCAGGACTTCACCAAAGCTCTTAAGAAAATGATCGATTTCCCAATCGTCGAACTAAAAAAAGAAAGCGTAGTCAGCGAATATCAAAGCGCATTGGATAGATTAAGCGTCGGAACTTCCACCATGCTGGTTGAGCGGAAGGATGAGTGGTGAAGCAGAACAAGTACAGCGATCTTAAAATCTTTTCGTTTCCAGAAAAGATCGCCAGCTTTCGGGACGATATTATCACCGCGCCAATCTACGTGCGGATAAAACCTATTAATATCTGCCAACACGCTTGCCGTTTCTGCACCTACTCGGACGGCTCCACCCGCAAGAAGGATCGGCCAGAGCTACATCTCCAATCAGGCATGCACACCGCCATGAACGAGCGGGACACTATGCCCACAGAAAAAGCCCTTGAGCTTATGGACGATCTCGGCGCCATTGGTACCAAGGCCATCACCTTCTCCGGCGGTGGCGAACCGCTACTGCATAAAGATATCGCCGTCATCATGGGCCGCGCCATCGAGGCTGGTCTGGATCTGTCGATGATTACAAACGGTCAAAGCTTGTCTGGCTTGCGGGCGGAACTATTAGGCCAGGCAAAGTGGGTTAGGATATCGATGGACTACACCAGCTCCGAGCAGATGGTCGCTAGTCGCAACGTGCCGGAATCTTGGTTCGACGGCGTCATCACCAACCTCGAGCAATTCGCGAAGACAAAAACCCAGTCCTGTGATCTGGGTGTGAATTTCATAATTACAAATTACAACTACGAGGGGCTAGTGCCTTTTGCAAAGCGGCTCAAAGATATCGGCGTGGAAAACGTACGCTTTTCACCCGTCTACGTACAAAACTTTAAAGAGTACCACGCCCCAATCGCTACCCGTGTGCGCGAACAACTGGCCGAATGTCAGTCATTCTGTGACGGCGATTTTACAATCAACACCACCTACGATCTGGATAGCCCAAGTAAGTCACCCGTTCGGCCATTCCATCGCTGTCTTTATGCTCAGGCGGTTTGCGTTGTCGGTGCGGATCTGGATATCTACGCCTGTCACAACACCGCATACAGCAATCACGGCCGAATCGCCTCCATGAAAAACCAAAGTTTTGCCGAGGCATGGTTTAGCGAAGAAGCGCGGGCATGGCATAAGAACTTTAACCCTGGCGTCAGTTGCCTGCACGAATGCGCTAATCACGCCAAGGTCGCGCTGTTTGAAAAGCTGGCCACCGATAGCCACGACGCCTTTGTATGAACAAACAGGATCTAATTGATTTTGAACTGCGCATTAAGGCGCTATTTGAGCAGAGCAAGCTGCCATATCTAATTCACCTATGCGGGGGGAATGAGGATCAGCTCATTGAGATATTCAAAGACATAAAGCCAGGCGACTGGATCTTCTCAAGTCACAGATCTCACTACCACTATCTGCTCGCTGGCGGAGATCCCAATTTACTCGAAGAGATGATTAGAGAAGGTCGCTCCATGTTTGTCTTTGACCGTAAACTGAATTTCTACACCTCGAGCGTTTTGGCTGGTACTTGCGGGATAGCGGCCGGAGTAGCGCATGCATTAAAAGAACAGGGAAGCTCGGCAAAAGTGTGGTGCTTCTTAGGCGATGGAGCTGAGGATGAGGGGCATTTTTATGAGGCTGTGAACTACGTTGCCGGGGCAGATTTACCCTGCACATTTATTATTGAGGATAACGATCGATCCGTGGATACGCCGAAGGCAGCCAGGGGTAAGGCCACGATGACTTGGCCCGATTGCGTGAAGCGATACCACTACACCCCAACGTTTCCGCATGGTGGAGCGGGTTGTAAAACCATGGTTACATTTGATCCATCCATTCGCCCTATCTGGTGACAAGGTAGCAAATATATGCCGGCCGTCACCATGCTTGATCGTTTAATCGAAGCTGCTTTTCAAGAGCTTCTATCCGCAACAGTAACCGGGCCGACCTATCACTTGTCGCACGACAAGACAGAAAACATGCCACCATCGATCGTAATTAAGGCCACTCTGGGGACTGAAGAGCCAGTGCAAGGGTCTGGCGTGTTTAGCGTACCAGTTGAAATCGTAGTGGATGACTCTTATGACGATACAACGTTAGACGCTCACACTCAAAAATGTTCCAAAATCTTACAGACTTTCTATGATTCTAGCTCACTTGCTACTCGCCTTAATGCCACCACCGCGATCGGATCTGCCCGCTGCTATAACGCCAAGGTAGATTCCGTAGAGCCTGAAGCCGACGATGAAGAGCGCACAATGCGTCGCACCTATAAACTAGCAGTCATTGCCTACCCTAATTCCATCGCAAGTTGACACAAAATTTAAGGCAATATGGCAGCCACAACAATCGGAACATCTGGCCTTCTTTTCGGTATCACTGCTGAATCGGGTGGCCTCGTACAATCTTTTACAGAAACCCGCAACGTCGAACGTGCGGAAGTTAGAAATCAAAGCGGCGAGGTGGTCGGGGTTGGAATCTATAACCCCACCGATACCTTCGCCTTTTCTACCACTATCACCGGAGCCTATGCCACCACGGCAGGCGCGGTGCTTACGACCCTAGCCAACGCAACCAGCACGGGCGGCAAGATCATCGTGGATTCTGTCACAGTCAATAGAGCCTCGGACGGCTTTGTCACTGTGGACGTCTCTGCGACTCGCTTCCCCAACATGACCTAAGCCCGCAAGGGCGGTTAATGAGATCCTAAAATGGTTGATAGCTTCTGGGGTACAACAAACATAAAAGTAGCGGCTGCCGCTTCTGCCTTTGGAGCGAAGCTGCGCCAATCCGATCCCGTTACTTGCATCATCAAAGAAGATACAGGCCAGCGGCAGTTTACCTTTTGGTTTTCTATATCAGGCGGGGATGACGCAAAGGCCGAAATGGAACGCACCTGGGCGGATATGAAATCAGATCCAGAATCGCCCATTCGATACGTACGTGCTGCGCTTGAGAACAGGGAGACGTTGCTGGGCCTGATGAAGAGGGCCGAGCCGATTATGTCGATACAACGTGGCGGGCAGACTCTGCTAGTCAGCGAACGTGCTAGCCCAGAATTAAAGCGGGCAATTCTAAAAAAACTATGAGTGAAGAAAATCTACTGCAAGAATTAGACCAAGCATTTATCGAGGGTGAACGATATTTTAAAGACGAGAAACTAGCGCCCTACACTGAGGGCAGTCGCCTGCTGATGTTGCAGGTGCGTGATGATGCCGATAGCCCCATCTTTTTTATCTACGCCTTTATTTATATTCACATCATGCTGGCCAAAGATCGAAAGGCCGCAATTAAGCTGGCATGGGATAGAGAGGCGTTTCGCGAGAAGCTGATGGAATGGTCAGAGACTATGACCGAGACAGACCGCGACAGTGCCGCCGTACTTGTCTCAAGCATACTGAACCAATCAAACAAAGCGCGGGTACACGTCATACCGTCAGGCGTACCGCAACCACCGGGAAACGAGTAACGCCAGGCGGAACCGCCTCGAGCGTTTTCGTCCTGGCAAAAGAGACTGGCTGGTCGTTTGAAACTATTATGTGGGAAATACCATTGCACCTAGTCCACCAAGCCGAGCACGTTTTTATGTACATCAATGGGGTTAAGTTGCGCCGGCCCTACACCGCTATTGGCACGGATATCCGTGACATGGAGAAAGCACTAGGACTATGAGCGCAAGCCTAACCGTTAACCCCACCAAGCTAGCGAGAGCCTTAAAAGCGTTTGTAGGTAATACAAAGCTAGAGGCGTCAAAGGAGATGCGAATACAGGCTAGAAACCTATGCGTCAGCTTGGCTAACTCTACTCAGCCGTTCGGTAAAGATGCCAAGGCAAAGACCATAGGCGAAAAGGCGGTGACTAGAGACATCGATCGGGTTTATAAATCAGGCGCTACGGCAGTCAGAGAAATCGCCGCACTGCCCTTACCCCGTGGCAAGACCGCGACGCAGAACGCTAAGCAGGCAGCAGCTGCTTTGGCCGGACTTTTGCAAGGTAGATCTACAGGCAAACGCGGGACAAGGGTAATTAGTGAAGCACAAAAGCTACTGAACCGAATTAGCTCTAAGCCATACGTGAATACTCGGGTGGGTGAATTTGATCAAGGTAGAGCGCATGAAAACGCTAGATTCGGAATCAGGAAAAGCGTGCCAAAGAATCAATTTGTAGGACAAATAGTTACCAAGGATAACAAGCTAACTAAGTATTTTAAAGAAAAGCGCGGGAACGTGGGTATTGCTAAGTCAGGCTGGGCAGTATGCGCTGGATTGCTGGGGGGGTTCAGGGGCATCCCCAAGTGGGTCTACCGGCACACCGGCGGCGGCCGAGTAGTGGATCAATCGAAAGTGCGGCCTGGGGTATTTTCTAAGCCCTACATCTCTATGACCAACACGATCCCCTGGATTTCTGCCGTCATAAGCAAGGGAACCATCCAGAGATCCATTGACATACAGGTTTTAAAAATGATTAAACGCCTTTCAATTATTGCTTCTTACGAGAGCAAGAAAGCGGGCCTGTAATGGATGCCGTAGCCACAGCTAGACTGGCGTTAGACGCCAGCGGTTTAGATCGCGGGCTAAAAAGTGCACAAGCATCCGTAGCCAATTTTGCTCGGCAAGCCGGGCAAGCACTAGCGGCTGGCTTTGCCTTCAACAAAATCGTCCAGGGATTTGCTAGCGCTATTGAAAAGGGCGACCAGCTGCAAGACATCGCCGAAAAGTTTGGCATATCCGCCAGTAAGCTACAGCTCTTGGGCAACGCGGCCTCGGTCTTTGGCAGTAATGTTGAGCAGGTATCGGCTGGACTGAACAAGCTATCCTTAGCACAGCAAAAGGCGTTGGCGGGAGATTCGGGGCTGCAGGCATCATTTGCAGAGGTTGGACTGAGCTTAGAGGATTTACAGAAGATGAAGCCGGAGGATATTCTTTTAAAGATATCCGACAGCTTTGCCAGCGGAGCAAACAATGGCAGGCAGTTTATTATCGTCAATGAACTGCTGGGCAAAGCGCAAACCGATTTAATCAAAGTTTTAAATCAAGGATCAGCGGCCATTATTGCGCAAGGGGAATCAATGGGAGTGCTGTCTGACGATCAGATTGCGTCTCTTTCCGAAATGAGCGACGCCATTAAAACCCTGCAGATAACCCTGCAAAATGCGTTTGGGCAAATGGCGGTGCAAATTATCCCCGTGCGTGATTCTTTTCTGCAATTTGCAGAGGAGCTGACTATGCTTGGGGTTGCCGCAAAAACTCTTTTTGGCGGAGATATTAAGGGTGCCTATCAGATAGGCCAAAGCATAAGGCAGTCGCATGCCGAATCGCTCAAGCCTAAGGCAAAGCAGGTCAGCAAGACGCCTGTGATGACTGATGATCTTGAGCTGGCTAGCGTAACCGAAGAAAAGAAAAAGCAGGATAAAAAGCTATACGATGAGGAGCTATACGATCTACAAGAGGCGTCGAGGCTTGAAGCTAGCAGAGATAAGACTTTATTTGATCGCATGATGCGCGATGCGGAATTTAACCGTGATGAAAAAAAACAAATTTTAGCGTTGGAAAAAAGCACAGCCGAAAAAAATAGAGAGATTATTATGCGCGGGATGGAGGCGTCGGGCACCATACTAGACAAAGCCCGGGCATCCGCTGAGAGGCTTGGCAATTTTAACCTGGTAAATCAGATTGATCGCGAGCGTTCCAAGCAGCAACGCGAGACAGACGTGTCTTTACTGCAAGGATTGGGAGCACGGCCAGACAGTTTGGGCAGGCGCACGAACGAGCAGGTATCCGCTCTAACCCAAACCGAGGGCAATCTGCAACGCAGTCAAAACTCCGAACTACTAAAAAGTTTTACCGATATGCAAGGGCTTGTGAACAGGATATCAGCGCAAATTGATAAGCGTCTAGGCGTACCCATTTTAAGGACGGCTAACTAATATGAGCGCTCTTATTATTAATACAGCTCTGAACGCTGGGCAGAAGATTCTACGCAAATCGCAATCTTCCAGCGAAGTCGACGGTTTGGTGACTATTGTCGAAACCTATATTATCAGATCGCAGGACGCTGCTAGTCTTGAGCCGGATCGCAACACAAGCCACGCCAGCTTTTCCACTGCAAGCGTAAAGTATGGCCGCATGCTGGTCGAGACCACTAGACTTGAACCGCTCGATGGTGGCTTGGCAGAGCTTATCGTCACTTATGTCGGCCTAGACTACGCCTCGGGATTACCGCCAGCCTACATCACCGTAGTCGGGCAACCCGGCGTGGGTGTGTTTGGTGCAGACGCATCAGTTGTGGTGAAATATATTAGCCAAGACTCACTATTTGATACGCTAAAAGGTAGCACTCTAAATCTTGCGCTTGGAGGATCAAGTCTTGTTCTGCCAACAAAAAGACTGATGCCAGCGACAATTAATGGAACGGCGATGCCTTCCAATCCAAGACAAAGAGAATATAGAAGAAATGAAGTTGCTCAACTTGTAAATTCTGGAGTTTATTCCCAATTTCCGTCTGGTTCATTGTCTATTTTCGGGCCAAGTATTGAATGGCTTTATGCTGGCTATGTTCAAACTGGAATTAGTTTTGCTCGGCGTGGTTCATTCAATCAAATTGAAGAACAATTCACCGAATACTTCAAAGGGACAGACGGCTTTTACACAACTGATGGAATTGTTAACATTCGAGCAGTTGAAGGATTTGCTGCTGGGAAAAGTTTTCCTTTTTAAGCAATGCCACTCTTACCGCAAGCAGTTAGTCGGCCACTACGCAAAATTAACCCGACTCCAGCTGGGGTGGGGATTGGTGCGGAATACATAAACAGCATCATAGATAGGATTGAAGATTTAGTGCTAACTGCTCAATCACAAAAGCCAGTTGCAGGCAACAATATCCAGATTAACTATACTGACAAGGGCGCGGTTATTAATGTAGTTACACAATGATTGCTCCCAAAATCCCGCTAGTAAAGGATGGTCAAATCCTATCGACCAATCTGGTTAACTCTATGATTGCTAGGATTGAATATGCGGCTGATCTACTGCGCCAATATAAATGCATCTCGGGTGGAGAGGAAATCTATGTTGAGCCTCACTTCGACGGCACAAGGGTTAGCTATGTTCAACAAGTAGCTGGTGGTGCCACCCCTTTACAGCCAATTTCTCCCATTACTGTTCCATTCCCATTTCCGGGATTTCTTGGTGAAGGCAAGTTTAATTATGTAATCTTCAGCGATTTGGATTCTTGTCCAAGCGGCCCGAATCCACCCCCAGACGGAGTGGTAACATTCAAAGCAACCGAAACTGAAAACTTTTTTGAATGCGTTGCGGCTACGGGGGCAAATGTGATGCTTAATTATAAAGTGGGAACTGTGTATAATATACCCGGATTAGTTGCCGCTTTCCCTGTAATTATTAGCAACACCCGAAGATGTATTCAACCAAACCTAGGCTGCGGAAATCCTACTGGTGAACTCGTTAGGCTTGACCTTTCAAATTCCCTATAATTGACACTAAACCTCTCTAAATGGCCTCTACCCTAGATGTATATATCGACACGGCTTCTGGAAGCCTTATAGATGGAGGGAGTGTGGTTGGGGGCGCATTACCGACATTAACCCGCAACGACACCTACACGCTTCGCTTGCGTTTGCTTGAGAAACAGCCTAACGGCTCTTTTGACGATCTTGATTTAACTAGCTCATCTCTCAAGGCCGCTATTGGCAACATTGAAGAAGCACCCTCCAGCGGGTCATTTAAGTTAAATATCAACGGAATCACATCCTCGGCTATACCATTTAACGCCACCGCTGTCTGCGTGTTTAACGCCATCTCGAACAATGTTTCCACGGTTGCTCTTTACGGAAATCAATCTTTTGGTTCGTATCTTTTAACCGCCACACAACCCAACACGGCGATGTCTTTTGGGTCAGAGGCTTTCACGCTTTTCCCAAGTAGTTCTGTTCTTGTTGGAACACGCAGAAACCCAGCCGCCAGCATTGAGGCACAGCAAGTTGTTAGGCTGGTGCGTAATCCTATTGTCTATTCAGACACATTCACAAACGCACCTACTGCCGGTGAAATTGTTCTAACAAAACTACAAGATGGGTCTGCTACCCAAAACGAAACTTACGAGCTAACAGTCGGGCCAAGGGTCTTGGGTGGTTCTTATGCTTTGGCTTTTGGCGCAAATTCTACCACCGCCATACAGCTTTTTACAACTGCTGTTTCCGTACAAGCGGCGATCAGCTCTGGCATCAATACGATTACATCTAACTGCTCGGTCGTTGATAATGGAAAGTTGGGTTACATCATATCTTTTACTGGTCGTTTTGCGTTAACAAATATAACCACAGCACTAACGCTAGATTCTACTGGCGTTAATTTTATTCCATTTCAACAAACTACGCTCACCATTAACACGGCAGAGGTTACGGATGCGTTTGCGGATTCGGGGGAGAGCACTATCACCCCCACAATTGAAATTGAACTTACGCAAAACGCAACACCCAAGACGATTTATCAAGGCAATGTAACAATACGCAAAGATTTGATTACGGACGGAAGCACCGTTCCGGGCGCACAAGCTAGTTATTATACCAAAGCACAAGCAGACGCCGCCTTTGTAAGCAGTCAAAATAATGTTGGGTTTTATGGAACTACCCCAATATCAAAACCAGCTTCTACAAACGTAGTTTCTGCGTTAGTAAATCTCGGCCTAATAGCTAACACTGTGACCTTAAACGAGCAGGGCGGGTCATTCCCAACCGTAGCCCTAACTGGCTCTGCAATCACCGTTACCGATAATATCCCCTTTGTCTTTGGTACTGCAAACGGGAGTAAGCTAGGCACGACAACTTCTCAAAAACTTTCTTTCTTTGGTTCAACTGCAATCGTTCAGCCTTCCTCAAACAATGTGGTCTCTGCACTTGTTAATCTTGGCTTGATAGCCACCAGCGTCACCCTTGGCCTGCCTACCAATGTAGTCACAGACACGACAACCAACATATCTGCAACCAACCGATATTTGGCAGACAGCTCGTCGGTCACTTCGGTTGACTATAATAATCGTGTTTTAAAAACCTCATCTGGGGCAACTGCGGTTAATTGGCAGACAGGGGCTTTTGGGGCTGGCGCAACTGTTGTAACCATAGCCTCAAACAATGTTGCAATATCTGGCAGTTATTATATTGCAATGGGAACTGGGAATGGTGCTTTCAGAACTTTATCAACAACTGCCTCTATTGCTTTTGGAAGCATTCCAAATAACTCCTCAACCTCAGTTTCGGTGGTTGTGACTGGTTGTTCAATAAATGATATTGTTTTGCTTGGCTTGCCAAGCGCAATTTCAGGTGGGCTTTCGTTTATAGGCCATGTAACTACTGCAAATGGCGTTGAGGTAGATGCGGTCAATGCCACCAACAGCACAATCAATCAGTCCACACAAACATTCCGAGTTACGGTTTTAGATTATGCCTAGTTTCTCTGAAGTTTCATTTGCAGAGGGGTCTATTTGTGATCAAAACATCTTCACGACCAATCTGGCGTTATGGCTTAAGGCTGATGTCGGAGTAACACTTTCTGGAACAGATGTAACCACTTGGGCAGATCAAAGTGGCAATGGGAAAGATGCAACTGCAAGCGGCACGGCAAGGCCAACATATCAAAGTAGCGGCATCAATGGGCTACCAGCGATAAGTTTTAATGGCACAACAAATCGAATGACTGGCTCGCAAGTATTGACTACTCCCCCCGCAACAGTATTTGCAGTAGTTCAGTTTTCTGTTGGACAAGAAATTGGAAGCATTTTCCAGCAATCCGGTTTTGCTCTATATCGGGGATTTAACAGCGGTTCTTCTACCCAGTTCAGAATCTTTAACGGAGTTAACCTTACATCATCCAACACAATCCCTAACGGCACAGCGGTCTTGCTGGAAGGCATAGCAAATGGGGCAAGCTCCTTCCTGTTTTCAAATGGGGTTCAACAAGCTAGCGGGGATGCGGGGACTTCCGCAATATCTGGTAGCTATGAATTAGCAAGTAATGGTGGTTCGCCCAGAACTATGGTGATTGCCGAGATTTTAGTTTATAGCACTAATCTTGGAACTGATGATCGGCAGTCAGTTGAGAATTACCTTAACACCAAATACTCTATTTATTAAGGCGATTGACTGTTGTAGCCCTTGACACTCACCACTCAGAATGGCCGCTGGCGTTTATAATCTAACCGTAGAACAGGGCGTGGATCTAGCCCTCGAGGTGGCGGTTAAAGATTCCACTGGGGCAACTTATTCCCTGGCTGGATCTACCGCAGCCGCTCAGATCCGCGACACCTTCAATGGCAATCTGTTAGCCGCCTTTACCGTAGTGACCGCCACCGGCACCACTGGCGCTATGACGCTTACGCTCAACGCAGTCACCGCATCGGCCCTGCCGCTGTCCGGCGGCCGCTACGATCTACTTTTAACCACCAGCGCAGCCACCAAAATCCGCTTGCTGCAGGGATCGGTATCCATTGCGGGTGAGGTGACCGAATAATGCCTATCACCGCCACAGTCTGCGGGCCTGCCAGCATCACAGTCGCCGTGGGTACGCCCATCGTGACGGGTGGAGCAGGCGCTGGCGGCGTGACTACCGGCACGGCCGTGGCGCTGGCAATCGCCCTAGGATGACAAGGAATAACACAATATGAAGCAGATCTGGCCTAACTATTCCTACTCGCCCGCCACTAACGTCCTTACGCTCACCGGGCTAAACATTGATCGCGACCAGCTCCTGCTTGTAACCGCCGCCGATCGCGGGCGGATCATGTACAACTTTGCGGATAGCTCCGTCACCGCCTCCGCCTTCACCTCTGGCGCTAATACCGCACTCACCCTGGTGGCGACTACCGCCGGCCTAACTACTACGGCCGCGCTCGTTATCTACTACGATGATCAGCTTGCCAGCACCACGGTCACAGTCAGCTCTCTCCCCGCCATCTCTGGAACAGTGACGGCGAATGCAACTGCATTTTTACTTGAGAGCGGAGTGGGCACTGGCGTTCCAATAATGGGCTATAATGATGGTGATAATGCATTTCTTATATTGGGCACAAGTGATGCAGACCATCGTGCATTAAAAGTTGAGCCTATATCTTTGCCAGCCATCTCTGGCACAGTCGCCATTGGTACTATGCTCCCCGCTGGCACAAACCGCATCGGCGTAGTGACGATTGGCGGGGGGACGGTAACCATTGGAGCCGGGACGGCACAAATTGGAAGCGTCACCGCATCTATCTCCGGCACGGTTCCCGTCTCGGGCACGTTCTTCCAAGCGACTCAGCCCGCATCTTTAGCGTCCTTGCCAGCATTGGCGGCTGGAACAAACCAAATCGGCTCAGTCACCGCATCTATCAGCGGGACGGTTCCCATCAGCATCTCCTCCGTGACGGTTGGCAATTCGGTGACCATCGGCTCGCTCCCTGCGATTAGCGGGACGGTCACCGCCAACACCTTCGCCCTGCAAGGCACGGCCGTCACCACCTCTAACTTTACCAGCACCACCGCCTCTACCGTGCTGGCTAACTACAATTCGACAAGGGAAGTACTGACGATTTTTAACGAGGGGGCGGGTAATTTGCATATCTGTGCGGGGGCAACTTGCACCACCATCGCCTATCAAGTGCGTCTATCTGCGGGGGATTACTACGAGGTGCCAAATCACCAAACGACCATCACTCACTCAGCTGTGTTTGCGACCGCTGGCACGGCGCGGGTGACGCAAGTCAGTTAGGAGTAGACGATGCCTTTATCAAGAGGAACGTTTGCTCCAGCCTCCGCTACACAAGCTGGCGGAGTTGGGTTCGTGCCATCACCCTCCGCTGGAGACCAAGGAAAATACCTTCAGGGAGACGGCACGTTTGGCGGCCCTCTATTTAACAAACTGCAAGTGCCATCGGATCGTTATATTGGCCCACTGGTTGCCTACGGTGGAGCAGGCAGCACAAGGACGCTCAATTCATTTTATGTTTATTTTGTTCCTGTTTATTCAAATGCAAATCGCAGTATATCTGAAATTGTATTTCAAATAACGACGGCATCTGGGGCAACTGGAACGCCAACGATGGAGGTGGCTTTGTATAATTGCAGTAGTACGAGCGGATTGCCCACTACAAGGATAGCAGATTCATTGAAAACAGGCATAGATCCAACAACCACGGGCGTTAAGACATCAACATATTCTCCAGCTTTTACGATGCCTGCTGGGATTTCTTTTGTTGGAATTAAGGTTAAGCCAACAGTATCTAATAACGCCACAGGCGTGAGAGCGATGGACGGAACTGGCAGAGAGTCAGCGTTCTTTTCCGCAATAGCAAACGGTTGGCCAACAAACCCAACATCGTCGAGCTATGCGGCTACCGTTCCTTACTTTATAGCTGGAGATAATGTTGGATTGGCTGCCGACTATACTTCATCAAGTTTTTCTTACGCAAACTTTGGGGAATCATTTGTCGCAGTTTTTTTGAAAACCTAATGCCCCTCCTCCTCATCACCCTATTGCTTTGCTCCTGCTCGCCAAAGCAGACGGATAACACGGAGCTACCGGATTACAGCGATATGGGAGCTGCTGCTGACGCGGGTAAGGCAAAGTGAATGGACTGCTACGATTCAGCCGAATGGCGTGAGCTAGAAAGCTCGCTCCGTTTTCTTGAGGCCGAGGGATTTATCGAACGTTGGATCGATAAGGACGGCGTTGATTGGGTGCGGATTGCGGAAGGAGCTGAAAACGCAACCCTATGAGCACCGACCAAGTAGCTGAACTTTCCGAGCGGTTAAGCCTAGTCCGAGAATCAATCGCCAGAATAGAAACTCGCCAGGGCGTTATTATGGATTTACTAGAACGCTCTCAAGCCAGCCTGGGCGAGTATCACGGCCGCCTAACTAACATGGAACGCGACGCCCATAGCATCAAAACAAAGCTGTGGCTTGTGGCGCTGGTATCTGGGGCCGTGTTTAGCACGATCTGGGAACTGATTAAGCGCCGCATCAGCCTTTGACACCCCGCTATGGGCATGGAAACAATCATCCCCGCACTACTAAAGATCGATTGGCTTGGTGCCCTTGGCGCAGTCACGGCAACTCTGGCTGCTATTGCAGCGGTTGCCTCGTTCATCCCTGGCGATGAACCTGAAAAGACGCTGCAAAAGATCGTCGATTTTCTTTCCAAGTTTTCAAAAAAATAACCACCCATGATCGCCGGAATCTTAACGGCGTTGGGCGGGATAATTGGGATCGTACTGTGGTTCTTAAAACGCAAATCGCCACTGCAACGCAACTGGGAAGCCATAGAGCTAGAGCGACGCAGGCGGCAGAGAGACATCGATGCGTGGTGGACTAAACGCCCTCCTACTGATTAGCGCTCTGGCGCTTTGCAGCTGTGCCACGACGCAAACGCAGGACGGCCCGCCGCCGTCGCCAGACAGCATCAGCTACTTCATCTACCAGTGGGACAAAGCCGAACGCACCAACCCCCCGTGCCCACAGGCTTATCGAGACTTATTTGCGGAATCGCTCAAAGCGCTTTCTGATAGCTTGGCAGAAACTCAACGCGAGCGAGCGCGACAGTGACCAGCCTGGCTGAAGCTGGCTCTCGTACCCTGCGGGCGATTGATACACTAGACGTCGGATTTCAAAAACAGGTAAGGGGCTGGGTGAACGAGATGGTGACCAGCCGGATCGAGCCGCTGATCTACTGCGGCCGTCGGACAATGGAGGAGCAGGCTGCGCTTTTTGCAAAAGGTAGGACGAGCAAAGGCAAGATCGTGACGAAAGCTCGCCCAGGGGAAAGTTACCACAACTACGGGCTGGCGTTTGATTGGGTGCCGTTAAAGCAGTCGGCAAAGAACGCGGATCTGTGGTTTGCCGATTGGGAGAACGAAACCGCTTTTCGTTTAGGCGAGCACGTGGGAATTTCATTCCGCTTGGTTGGCATAAGCTGGGAAACAGGACACCTCCAAAGCAGTGACTACAAGAGCTGGCGTGACATCTCACGCAACTCCGTGGAACAAGTGGAACAAGTAAGGGCCAAGGACATCCCGCAAAAATCAAAGGCCACTAGCTTAGTCCGTAGTCAGCCGTGGAGTAGCCGGTGACTCCTGAACACGAGAAGCATTTGGCGGGTATCATTCGCGATTTAACTAATGACGTGGACGCTAAATACCGAAAAGGCCAAGAGGAGCACGGTGGTGCGCTGTGGCGCAGGCCGGTGTGGAAAGATGCTTGGATGGAGGTGCTGGATCTTTGCACCTATGTACACACATTAAAGATGCAGCTTTCCGTCATTGCCGAACTTGCGCTGATGGGTGCCGCTGACGAAAGCGTTGTGGCGGCACAATCGCGGGAAAGTTGCAGGCAGATTTTAGCCGTATTGCAGGGCTTCCCATCTGCCCAAGACAAAAAGTGAAGGTCATTCGCAAATGGAAAAAGTGGCTGGCGGTCAGCTGCTCCCACGGACACCTAGCGAATGCGGCTGCCTGCAAGGCTGCTTTAGAAATGAAACGCCGGTGGCAGCCAAATATGACGCTGCACTTAGGGGATTTTGTTGATCTGTCCGGGCTGATGGGTAGCGCAAGGAAAGATCCTGACTCTCCCGAACGCACGGCATCAATCCGTGAGGACTTCGACGCTGGCCTTAATTTCGTTCGAGAACTGGCGCCACGCTACATATTTGAGGGCAACCATGAGCACCGCCTTACCGCCCTGCAATACTCGCCTAGCGCAATCGTCGCTCACTGCTGCACGTCGGCCAAGTCGGAGATTTACAATATGTGCAAGGATTTAAAGGCGCAGTACGTGCCCTACGACATTGAGAAAGGTTGGCGGGAGCTGGGAGGAACGGCATTCGGACACGGCTTTATGTTTTCGGAGGCAGCCGTGCGTGACCATGTAGAGATGCTTAGAAAGCCTGTTGTGATGGGCCACCTACACCGCGTCGATCGGGCAGCCGGCCGGAGCATCGGTGCGCCAGTCGGTTGGTCGATTGGGTGCCTAGCCGATATCGCCAGCATGCACTACG
>Ga0214921_10004961_pt1 | contig 19125 bp, 16 predicted proteins | sample LL1505_MetaG_FD_177992 | JGI IMG/M metagenome (GOLD analysis project Ga0214921, IMG submission 177992) | Freshwater microbial communities from Lake Lanier, Atlanta, Georgia, United States - LL-1505 | ecosystem: Environmental > Aquatic > Freshwater > Lake | place: USA: Georgia | collected... | reverse complement strand
ACCTTTGGCACGATGGCTGCTAGAGGAGCAATCAAAGATGTGGGTCGAGCACTGCAGCAGCCTTATGGCTTTGTCGACGGCATTTCGAAGCTAATAGAAGCGAAGCCTGGAGCGCAAATCACGATTCAGGAAGCGATAAAGAACACTCCTGCTTTAGATGATTTGTATCAAAATAATGAAGAGGCTAAAAACTTGATTGATCATGCCATACAGCTAGAAGGAATTACCAGAAACGTCGGTATGCATGCTGGTGGAGTTTTAATTTCACCAGGAAAGTTAACGGATTTTTGCCCACTTTATTCACAGTCCGGCAAAGATGATCAGAATTCGGGCATTGTTAGTCAGTTTGATAAGGATGACGTTGAGGCTGTTGGCCTTGTTAAGTTTGACTTTTTAGGTTTGACCACATTAACTATACTTGATCTCACTCAAAAATATATACATCGCCTTTATCCAGAGAAGAAGGATTGGCAATTAGAGGATATTCCACTGGATGACCCTCAGGCCTTTGATATTTTAAAAGCTGCAAATACAGTCGCCATTTTCCAATTGGAAAGTCGTGGCATGCAAAATATGCTTAAAGATGCAAAGCCAGACCGTTTTGAAGACATTATTGCGTTAGTTGCCCTTTACCGTCCCGGACCAATGGATTTGATACCGGATTACATCGCGCGTAAACACCTTAAGCAAGTGGTTGTCTATCCAGATGAGCGAGTCATTCCTGTTCTTGAAGAAACGTACGGAATTATGGTGTACCAAGAGCAGGTCATGCAAATGGCGCAAATCGTTGGTGGATATTCACTAGGTGGTGCAGACCTCTTACGCCGTGCGATGGGTAAGAAAAAACCAGAAGAGATGGCGATTCAGAGCAAAATATTTGCAGAAGGAGCCATGAAGAGTGGCCTCACGCAAGAAAAAGCAGATGAGATCTTTAAAAACATGGAGGCCTTTGCGGGTTATGGATTTAATAAATCGCATGCTGCTGCTTATGCTGTTCTAGCTTATCAGACGGCTTGGTTAAAAGCGCATTATGTTGCAGAGTTTATGGCGGCTAACTTATCCTTGGCGATGGATGATACGGATAAAGTCAAAATTTTATTTGAAGATGCCAAAGAAAATCAGCTAGAAATTTTGATGCCTGATATTAATTCAGGCGAATATCGGTTCTTACCCATCTTAAAAGAACAAGATAAAAATCAAGGCGGATCCCGAACCATCAAATATGGTTTGGGAGCTGTAAGGGGCACGGGTGAGAATGCCATTACTGAAATTGTGAGAGTTCGAGCTGAAAAACCCTTCGTACATTTATTTGATTTTTGCCAACGAGTAGACCGTCGTATTGTGAATCGTCGTGCGATTGAAGCTTTAATCAGAGCAGGGGCTTTTGATGGCATCGCTCCAGGCGGTATGGATGGACGTGCCACTTTATTAGCTTCCTTACCAAATGCTATGCAAGCAGCAGAGCAGGCCATTGCTTCAGCCAATCAGACGAGTTTATTTGCGATGCCTGGTGAGGAAGACGGATCAGAACCAGAATATATATCGGTTGCGCCTTGGATGAAAAAAACGCGCCTACAAGAAGAAAAGTCTGCCTTAGGATTTTGTATTTCAGGGCATTTGTTTGATGTTTACGCCCAAGAAGTTCGACAATTTGTAAGAGTCTCATTAGAAAAGATTTCACAAAAAAGTGGCGAGAAATTAATTGCTGGCATCATTGTTTCGCAACGCACTAAAAAAACTAGTAATGGTGGCGTGATGAATAATATTATTCTGGATGACGGCACTGGGCAAATGGAGTTAGTCGTCTACGAAGACACCTATGAAAACTATCGATCTTGTTTTGTTGAGGATGAATTATTAATTGCTAAGATCATGACTAAGGTACAGCCTTCCACAGAAAACTACTCAGGGAGTATTCGTCATTCATTATTAGCCGCGATGTCAATGCCAGCAGCAAGACTGCGTTATGCAAAGAGTATTCACTTTGCCATGACCCCTCAAGTTAATTTAAAAACTTTTAAAGAAAAAGCCCAATCCTATATTCACGAGCAAAATGCCTCACGTCAAACATCAGTAGAATCTGGACAACTCATGAACTTGCCGATGACAGCTGATCTCGTCTCTGATGCTGGCGTCTGCCAAATTCAGTTTCCGCAAACTTGGAATATCTATCCAGATGACAGAACGATTCAAGGATTTAGTAATTTACTGCATCAATTAGGCATTCATTCAGCATTGCAAGTTAAATACGCATTAGAGGGATAACTTTACTTAATAGATTTTCATACGCTTGAATAACCCTTGAAGCACTTAGCTCCTCAAGGCAAAGACTACGACTATTAGGCGTGTCATCACATCCAGCTTTTCTGCAAGGTACGCAATCTCCAGGACCTTGAAGGATAGTTACATTTTCCACAGTTTGACTTGGGGCTCTCAATGAATAGGGTTGTTCTTGAGAAAATCCATTGGGCCAAGGACCAAAATTCGTGGGAGGAGTAGCGCCAAATAATGCAATCGTTGGAACTTCGCAAGCGGCGGCAAGATGAGTAATCGCTGTATCTACCCCGATATAAGCCTTAGCATGATGTAACACATGAGCTAACTCACCAAAACTGAGCTGACCCGTCATATTAAGAATGATTTGTGCGGCATGAGGACTTAGACGAGAGAGTATTTTCTCAGCTAATAATTGATCTTTTTGGTCAGGCCCGCCACTCATTACTACCAAGATTTCTTGCTTTGAAAAATACTCTATGATTTGTACCCAAGAATCAATTGGCCAGCATTTATAGTCATTGAGAGGACTGGGATGAATCACCACATACTGACCAGGAATATCTTGCAATTCAACCGGTAATGATTCAAATCTTGGATGGGTTATTTTTACTTCATGAGTCACTTGAGCTTCTTGAATAAATGGATCAAGTAACTTAAGTTTTTCAGTTATAACATGTTGGGAAAAATAATCAATGGGAACTTGATATTGAGTAATCCACTTTTTCCACCCATGATTTTCTTTACCAGTATGACAAACTCCCACACGATTAGGGGCACAAAACAATCCATATAGATAAGCCCGATCACTTGGTTGCGTGATGATTGCAAGATCATATTGAAAAAATATAGTTCGAAGAAGTTGGATGTACTCCTTGAGTTTGGGTTTCTTACTCGTACCAATGATGTCGTTTAAATAAGGGTTACCATCCAAAATTCCCACGGAGTTGCTGAATCCTAAAAAATCGATTTTGGCATCAGGCCAGATTTCATGTGCACGTCTAATAAGTGGGGTTGTAATAAGGGTATCACCAATCTGTCTTGTGGCAATAATCAATATTTTTTTGAAAGATCTTGGCTTCATGAATGAGGTTATTTTATCCAAATCAACTATTTTTCTTTAATATGATGTGTTTATGACAGAAGATTGGCATAATTCATTATATGAAGCTCCCTCATCATCAAGTATTTCTTCGAGTACTATCGTATTTAAAGCCACATAAGTCAATGATTATATTGGCCTTATCAGCAATGGCAGTAGTAGCGGCGACCGAAACTTCAATTCCAGCATTGATGAAGCCCTTGTTGGATCGGGGCTTTACAGGTGAACTGAACGACAAATTATGGCAAGTTCCCTTATTTTTGGTTGGACTTGCATTCATACGTGGGGCGGCACAGTTTTTATCCAATTATTGGTTAAATCGCGTCATTAATGAAGTTTTATTAATTCTTCGCGAACAGATGTTCGCTCGCCTATTACATGCTCCTACCGAATTTTTTCAACAGAGTACTGCGGCAAATTTAATTAATACCGTTGTGTTTGAAGTCAATAATGTTTTGAGTATTTTAAGTAGTGTTGCAATCAATTTAGTCAGAGACTCTTTAACGGTGTTGGGTTTATTGGGATATTTGTTTTATCTCAATTGGCAATTAACACTTGTTGTAATGGTGATTTTTCCAATTATTGGTTATACGATCAGTCGCATTAATAAGCGCTTAAGATCTTTAGGACGTGATCAACAAAAATTTACTAGTGAGTTAGCGTATGTGGTTGAAGAGGCAAGTGCAGGGCATAAAGTAGTCAAGTTAAATAGTGGGCAAGATTATGAGATGTATCGTTTTAGTGAAATGGCCAAACAACTCAGAAAATTTGCCATTCGTTCTTCGATTGCTGGGGGGTTGAATCAACCAATTACTCAGATTGTTGCTTCGATAGCCTTATCAGGTGTTTTATTGATTGCCATCTTACAGTCTTCGACAGGAGGTACCACTGTTGGTGAGTTTGCTGCTTTTGTTACTGCCATGATGCTGATAATTTCTCCACTGAAGCATTTGGCAGATATTAATCAACCCTTACAAAGAGGATTAATTGCAGCAGAAATGATTTTTGGTTTGATCGATCAGCCTTTAGAAAAACAAGTAGATGAAACACATGCAAAATCTTTAAAAACAGCTAAAGGGAATATTGAGTTTGATCATGTCAGTTTCTCGTACCAGCCAACCAATCAAGAGTCGAGTGATCCACAACGAGAAGTGTTGCGTGATATTCAGTTAAATATTGCACCGGGCGAAGTCGTTGCCTTTGTCGGTCCATCTGGAAGTGGAAAAACAACATTAGTTAATTTAGTACCGAGATTTTATGCTCCAACGAATGGGCAAATATTGCTGGATGGTCATCCGATTGAAGAATATAAGTTATCCGATTTGCGCTTGCAAATTGGCTTTGTAAGCCAAGATGTCATTTTGTTTAATGACACTATTGCGGCCAACGTCGCATATGGTGTCGTGCATCAACAAGATATCGATCGTGTGAAGGTTGCTGAGGCAATTGCTGCCGCTAACTTATCTGAAATGATCCGTGATTTACCAGAGGGTATTGATACCGTAATTGGTGATAACGGTAATCGATTATCTGGGGGCCAAAGACAACGTCTAGCGATTGCTAGAGCGGTTTATAAAAATGCACCGATTCTTATTTTGGATGAGGCCACTTCAGCTCTTGATTCTGAATCAGAGCGTCTAGTTCAAGAAGCCTTAGAATACCTGATGCAGGGCAGAACCACATTAGTCATCGCTCATCGCTTATCCACCATTGAAAATGCTGATCGTATTGCTGTTCTAGAATATGGTCGTATTGTTGAATTAGGTACTCACGCTGAACTCATCGAGCGAGGCGGACTTTATTCTAGCTTACATCGATTACAGTTTTCAACGAAAGCTTAGAGCAAGACAATATCGTAATGTTCTTGATCGAAGCTTCCTTCAGATCGAAGACGAATTGGTTTACCAATAAACTCACCTAGCTCAGCTAGGTATTGGCTTTGTTCTTCAAGAAATAAATCAATCACATCAGGAGAGGCGACTATTCTAAATTCTTTTGGATTGAACTGACGGTGCTCACGAACAATTTCGCGGAGTATTTCATAGCAAATGGTTTGTGCAGTTTTTACTTCACCCTTGCCGTCACAGACAGGGCAAGGTTCACACAGTTGATGCGCCAACGATTCTCGAGTGCGCTTCCGCGTCATTTCTACAAGCCCGAGGTTTGAGAATTGATTCACAGTGGTTTTCATCCGGTCTAAAGCCAAACTTTTACTGAGTTCAGATAATACTGCAGTTTGATGTTCTGCAATATGCATATCAATAAAGTCGACAATGATGATGCCCCCTAAATTTCTCAAGCGTAATTGTCGAGCAATTGCTTTTGCAGCCTCAAGGTTAGTTTTATAGATCGTATCAACAAAGGTTTTCGCGCCGATATAACTGCCCGTATTAACATCGATGGTTGTCATGGATTCTGTTTGATCAATCATCAAATAGCCACCGGACTTTAGATTGACTCTACGATTAAGTGCTAAGTTAATTTCATTTTCAACATCAAATAAATCAAATAAAGGCCGTTCACCACGATACAGTTGAATCTTATCGACCAGCTTAGGCATATAGGTTGCAGCAAATTGTTGAAGCTTTGTGCTATTTTCTGCAGAGTCGATACGAATGACCGAGGTAGATTCTTCAGCAATATCACGCATGACGCGCTCAATGAGATTAAGTTCTTCGTAGATTTTGGATGGGGTTGGTTTCGTTAAAGTTTGTTGATGAATTCTTGACCAGGTTAATAAAAGATAATTTAAATCCTGTTCTAAATCTTTATCAGTAGCCTCTTCAGCGCTTGTGCGCAAAATTAAACAGCCTTTTAAATCTTCAGGAAGTATGCTTCTCAGTCGTTGTTTTAAATGGTCCCGTTCAGCTTCATCCGTAATTCTTTGAGAAATTCCAATTTGACCATTTTTTTCATCTAGAGGAAGATACACTAAATTACGGCCAGCAATACTAATATGTGTCGTTAAGCGCGCACCTTTTGTACCAAGAGGATCCTTGAGTACCTGAACAAGAATAGTTTGCCCATCAAATACCAGTTTTTCAATTGGAATATCAGCGCCATTATTAATATCAGCCACATGTATAAAGGCAGATTTTTCAAGCCCAATATCCACAAAAGCGGATTGCATACCCGGTAAAACGCGGACAACTTTACCTAAATAAACATTCCCTAAAATGCCACGATTTTGTGCTCTTTCGATCAGAAGTTCTTGTACCTCACCATGTTGAACAAGAGCAACCCTTGTTTCTTGTGGGGTAAAGTTAATTAAAATTTCTTCATTCATGGACATAGGATAAACCCAATTCCGGCCTTCTCCAAGAGGCGGCTCGTTTCGAAAATAGGTAAGCCCATGATTGAGCTATGACTACCGTCTATTTTTTCAATCAAGCAGCTTCCATAACCTTGAATAGCGTAAGCACCGGCTTTCCCAAGAGGTTCATTCGTAGCCACATAGGATTTTAATTTCTGCGTTGAGTTATTTGCAAAATAGACATGAGAAGAACTGATCACACATTCTGGGGCTTGATTTTGTTCAATTTGAATGGCGATGGCTGTGTGCACAACATGAACTTGATTATTAAGTAACTCAAGCATCGTTAAAGCATCATGAGCATCATAGGGCTTACCTAAAATAATCTCCTGACCATCTTTGGTAAATGCGACCGTTGTATCTGCACATAAGATAGGAGCCCATGGCAAGACATGACGCTTGAGGCGCTCAACTGCTGCTTGGAGTTTCAGAAGAGTCACCCGTTGCACATAATCTAATGATGCCTCATGTGCAAGAGCGACTTCAAGTAATTCTGGATTTTCAGAAGAGTCAGGTAACAAGAGCTCAAAGTTAACCTGCAGATCTTGCAATATTGCTTGGCGTCTAGGACTTTGGGATGCAAGATACAACATATTATTCACGATGATAGGGGTGGTTTTGTAAAATAGTCCAAGAACGATAGAGTTGTTCTACTAATAATAATCTGGCAAGCGCATGAGGAAGTGTAAGACTCGATAAACGCCAAAGTGCCTGACAGGATGCTTTTAGATCACTATCAAGACCATCAGCTCCGCCAATGATGAGATAAATATCTTTACCCAAGTGTTGCCATTGTGTAAATTGCTCAGACATATGTACAGTTGTTAAATCTTTACCCCGCTCATCAAGAGCAATAACAAAACTATTTTTAGGGATGTGTTCCCGAATTTTAATGGCTTCTTTGGCTGGGCTTACGTCAGGTTTAAGCTCTTTAATCAGAATAGGAGCATCTTTGGGCATCCGTTTGACATAGTCTTGGATTGCAACTTCAACCCATTGGGGCATTTTATGGCCAACAGCAATGACAAAGAGCTTCATTCCTCATCCGGGTCATCACTAAAATTCATTGGGCCGCTCGTTGGGCCTTTTTGTGTATTTAATTTCACTCTGACCGGTTTTCCGCCCCACATACCTTCGAGTTGATAATAGGCTCTGATGGCAGGTTGCAAAATGTGAACAACAACATCGCCGCAATCTACAAGCACCCATTCTCCGGTATCAAGACCTTCGATGGAAATCACTTCTCCGCCTTTTTCTTTTACGCTGGTACTAACAGAAAATGCGAGGGCCCTTGTTTGGCGATTACTGTTACCGGTAGTAATGATTACACGATCAAATAAATCGGTTAATTTTGAAGTATCAAATACACGAATATCGACGGCTTTCACATCTTCTAATGCATCAATCACAGTACGTTGTAATTTTCTTAATTCCATGCGTAAAAATTTTTCCCGATTAATTAGTAGAGTCTTGCGGTTGATAAATATGGTGAAGTTGGGTGTAGTCTAACACTTGTGGAGATAAAGATTCCGCTAATTCAGAACGAGATGCTTGTTGGTTGAGTTGGGCACGTAATTCTGTGGAGGAAAGATCCACATGAAAGTTTTCATCAAAAAATACTTTTCCGTTTGGAGCGTTCCTCAAGTCGTTCACATTATCCGTAATACGTTGGTCAAATAACTCAATCATTTCCACGATCGTTTGAGGATGATCTGGATCGATATGAGCTTTGGTCACCGATGGGGAAAGTTTTCGGCTTGCAACTGCTAAGTGCAGATAATTTGGTAAATGTTGCCAATCATTCCACGTCGACATATTTTGATATGTATCAGCCCCCATAAGCCAGACAATCGATTGATTGACCCCATACAATTGCCTTAATTCTTTTGCAGTATCAATTGTGTAACTTGGACCTTGACGATCAAGTTCAATTCGACTAACACCTACATGCGTTTTATTGTCTGTATCAAATAATAAAATTTTTAAATCTTCTACGGCAGCGAGAGTTAACTCATAGCGCGTATTGGCTGAAGTAATATGGGTACTTTTTTGCCAAGGTTGGCCTGCAGGCAACCATAATAGTTCATCGAGTTTGAGTAATTCAATAAAATTTTGTGCTAATTTGACATGACCCCAATGAGGTGGATCAAATGTGCCGCCAAAAATACCGATCATGTGTTGAGCCAATCACGTGGCTGCAGAAAATAGTCAGTTAATTGATGTTCAGGACTACCTAGTTCAATAGGGCGTTGATATTGCCACCTTGCAATTGGCGGCATCGACATTAAGATAGATTCTGCTCTCCCACCAGATTGCAAACCAAAGTGAGTGCCACGGTCGTAAACTAAATTAAATTCAGCGTACCTACCTCGACGATATTCTTGAAACTCTTTTTCTTCGGCTGTGTAACTGTGATGTTGATTTTTTTTCGCAATCGGCAGATAAGCGTCGACGAAAGATTTACCTACTGATTGGGTTAGAGAGAAACTTTGTTCAAATCCAAGTTCGCTAAAGTCATCAAAAAATATACCGCCAATACCCCTTGGTTCTTGGCGATGCGGAAGATAAAAATAGGTATCACAATTCTTTTTAAAAATCGGATAGTATTTTTCATCAAAAGTATCCAAAACGTTTTTACAGGTTCGGTGAAAATGTTGACAGTCTTCGACATTGCCATAGTATGGAGTGAGATCCATCCCACCCCCGAACCACCAGACAGGATCAATCCCTTCTTTTTGTGCTACCAGGCAGCGTACATTCATATGAACCGTTGGTACTTTCGGATTCCGCGGATGAAAGACCAAAGATACTCCCATAGCTTCAAAACTCCCACCAGCAATTTCAGGGCGCTGAGCAGTTGCGGAGGGAGGTAGTTTTTTGCCGCTCACATGAGAGAAAGCAACACCCGCACGTTCAAAGAAATGACCATTTTCAACAATCATGGTACGGCCATAACCTTGCAAAGGGCTATCTACAGGTTTTTCCCACTCATCACTTAGAAAGGATTGATTCTCAAGTTCAGAGAACGATTGGGTAATATATCCTTGTAAATTCCAAAAGAAATGCTTGAGTTCAGTTACTTGTATAGACATTATTTCGTTTTTATCGCAAGGTGACCAATATCCGTTCGATATTGAGAACCATTAAATTGAATAGATTTTAAAGCTTCATAGGCACGAGTTTGAGCCCCCTTCACATTTCCGTCAAGACCTACAACACATAGAACTCGACCACCATTAGTAACTAGCTTACCATCTTTGAAGCTTGTACCTGCATGAAATACAACATGGTGTTCATTTTCTTCTGGAATCCCAGTAATTTCATCACCACTTCTGGGCGTATTCGGGTAGTTGTGCGCCGCCATGACAACACCAAGCGCCACCCTTGGGTCCCACTGTAATTCGATCTGATCCAGTGTTTGATGATCAGCATGCATTAAAACATCAACAAAATCACTCTTGAGTCTTGCCATAATCGGTTGCGTTTCAGGGTCACCCATCCGGCAGTTAAATTCAAGAGTTTTAACTTCTTTGTTAGCACCAATCATGAGACCGGCATACAGAAAGCCCGTAAATGGGATACCATCTAAAGCCATTCCTTCAACAGTAGGCCTAATAATTTGGCGTAATACTTTTGCATGTAATTCTGGGGTGACCACGGGTGCTGGAGAGTAAGCTCCCATGCCACCTGTATTGGGTCCTTGATCATGATCTAAAAGGCGCTTATGATCTTGGCTCGTTGCCAAAGGTAAAATATTTTTACCATCCACCATCACGATGAAACTTGCCTCTTCACCCGTTAAAAATTCTTCGATTACAACACGCGCGCCAGCATTGCCTAATTTGTTGTCACTCAACATCATATCTACTGCTTGATGAGCCTCTTCCAAACTCATCGCAACTACAACACCTTTACCTGCAGCCAAGCCATCTGCCTTAATGACGATTGGAGCACCTTGTTGATCGATGTAAGCATGTGCTGCTGCCGCTTGATGAAAAGTTTCATAATCTGCCGTAGGAATACCGTGACGTTTCATAAACGCTTTTGCAAAATCTTTTGAAGATTCTAGTTGTGCCGCTTTTTGAGTAGGACCAAAGACCTTTAATCCTTTTGCACGAAAAATATCAACGATACCTTCTGAAAGCGGTTTTTCTGGACCAATTACGGTATAAGCAATTTTTTCCACTTCCGCAAAGAGTGCGAGTTCTGCAATATCAGTAATTGGAATGTTAGTAATACCATGAAGATGTTTAGATTCAATTGGAGTGCCACCATTGCCGGGGGCAACATAGACCATTTGTACCTTGGGTGATTGAGCAATTTTCCATGCGAGAGCATGTTCACGACCACCAGACCCAACAACTAATATTTTCATAGATTTCCTATTTATTCATCAAAACTTGCATTGGAATAGACATTTTGAACATCATCTAGATTTTCCAGTGCATCCAATAATTTTTGCATAGTTGTGGCGGAGTCTCCCAAGAGCTCTACTTCTGTTTCTGGACGCATGGTGACTTCACCGAATTCTGGTTGAAGACCCTTGGCAATAAGGGCGTCTTTAATTGCAGAAAAATTGACTGGCGAAGTAATCACTTCCTTTGAAGAATCATCATGAACAATGACATCATCTGCTCCAGCATCCAGTGCGGCATCCATGAGTTGATTTTCTTCAATAAGAGGTGCGAACATGAGTTGACCGCAGTGCATAAAAAGATAAGAAACACAGCCATCAGTTCCTAAATTACCACCATTTTTTGAAAATGCATGACGAATCTCCGCTACAGTTCGAGTTTTATTATCCGTTAGGCAGTCCACCATCACCGCCACGCCTCCTGGCCCGTAACCTTCATAACGAATTTCTTCATAGTGAACCCCCTCGAGTGATCCTGTACCTTTTTGAATCGCTCTCGTTACATTTTCATTGGGCATATTGGCATCTTTTGCCTTATCGATGGCAAGCCTTAAACGTGGGTTGTTATTAATATCGCCACCGCCCATCTTGGCAGCAACAGTTACTTCGCGGATAATTTTCGTCCAAACCTTACCGCGTTTCTCGTCTTGGCGACCTTTTCGATGTTGAATATTGGCCCATTTAGAATGTCCGGCCATAGATTTCCTTTCAAATAAACTTTGTATGAATTGTGTAATATGTTAATTTTAGGCAATTTCTAAAGTAAAACCATAAAAGGAGATATTTCATGACAACAAATACAGTAAAAGCCATTCGAATGAGTAAGACAGGCGGAGCAGAAGTCCTTGAATATGTTGATGTTCAGTTAGGAGAGCCTGGTCCTGGGGAAGTGTTAGTTCGCCATCACGCCATTGGGGTTAATTTTTTAGATATTTATTTCAGAAACGGCTTATATCCTTCACCATTACCTGCTGGCGTGGGGCAAGAAGGTGCGGGCGTCATTGAAAAAGTAGGACCTAATGTGACCCATGTCAAGGTTGGCGACCGCGTTGCCTATGCAGGTCGCCCCGCAGGGTCATACTCTCAGGCTCGGGTGATGCCAGCTGACATTATTGTTAAGTTACCTGATGCCATTAGCTTTGAACAAGCTGCCGCGATGATGTTACAAGGCATGACAGTACAGTATCTCCTGAATAGTACCTATAAAGTTCAAAAAGGGGACACTGTTTTATTCCATGCGATTGCTGGTGGCGTTGGCACGATTGCATGCCAATGGCTAAAAGCCTTGGGTGCCACAGTCATTGGTACCGTAGGGAGTTCTGAAAAAGCAGAATTAGCAAAATCAATGGGTTGTGATCATACGATTCTGTACCGTGATGAGGACTTTGTGAAACGTGTCAGAGAAATTACTGATGGTAAAGGTGTACCTGTGGTGTATGACTCTATTGGCAAAGATACCTTCATGCAATCACTCGATTGTTTATCGCCACTCGGTACGATGGTCACTTTCGGTAATGCCTCAGGCCCAGTACCTCTATTAGATGTCTCCATATTGGCAGGAAAGGGCTCTATTAAGGTCACTCGCCCTACCTTAACAACTTATGTGCTCAATCGTGCTTTATTAGAGCCAATGGCGGCAGATCTATTCCAAAGGGTCATGAGTGGGCAGGTGAAAATTGAAATCACCCATCGTTATCCATTAGAACAAGCTGCGCAGGCACAGCGTGATATGGAAGAGCGTAAAACCACTGGCTCCATCATTCTGTTACCGTAAATCTGTTCAAACAACCCATCCTAAACGCTAGGTTAGATAAATGCAAAGGGGTTTTGAGCGAAGCCATATTGCTCTTAACCCCTTGAACGTGTCATAATAGTCAACTTTTATGCCGCGGTGGTGAAATTGGTAGACACAGGAGACTCAAAATCTCCCGCCGAAAGGTGTGACGGTTCGAGTCCGTCCCGCGGCACCATTCTTAACAGATACAATCGCCAAGAATAACTTCAAGATAGTTATTCATTGCATAAGTTATTAAGATTTACTAAATCTTAATTCAGGTGGTGCCTTAGAAAAGATTTTGGGTAAGTAAAATCATCGACGCGTTATGAATTAAATATCATAACTCGTATTCTCTTCAATAACTTGACCATGATTTTGTAATGCTTGATCGACCAGTTTTTTGTTTAGGCTAGGTGAAAAGAGCTCAATAAAAGTGTAAGTATAAGACCGAAGATACGCATCTTGTTTGATTGCCACACGAGTTGTGTTGTTCCCAAAAAGATGCCCTGCTGGTAACATTTCAAGGGCAGTATCACGCTGTGCATCATATGCAAGCGCTGAAACAATGCCTACGCCTAGACCATTTTCTACATAGGTTTTAATGACATCGGCATCAATTGCTTCGAGAACAATATCAGGCTGTAACTTTTTCTTGGCGAAAGCTTCATTAATTTTCGGCCGACCTGCAAAGGCGAGGTCATATGTAATGATCGGGTACTCTACTAAATCTTCAAGGGCTAAAGGTTTTTTTGCCAAAAGAGGGTGCCCGTGAGGAACTACGACAGCATGTTGCCATTGATAACCCGGCAATGAAACCAATTGAGGGTGCTCTGATAGTCCTTCAGTTGCAATCGCTATATCTGCTTGATTGCTCAAAACTAATTGCACTAAATGTTCAGGACTTCCTTGTTGGATACTGACCCTTACTTTAGGAAAACGTTTTCTAAATTCAGCGATGACTTGCGGTAGAGAGTATCTTGCCTGAGTATGGGTTGTGGCAATCACAAAATTACCCTGATCAGTTGCGGCGTACTCTGAGCCAATTTTTTTGAGGTTTTCAATTTCTCCGAGGATTTTTTCGATGCAAATGAGGGCCTTTTTACCAGGATCCGTCAGATCTCTGATGCGTTTACCATGTCGACGAAAAATATCCACCCCTAATTCATCCTCAAGTTCCAAGATCGCTTTTGAAACACCAGGCTGGGAAGTAAAAAGTGCTTTTGCAGCATCAGTTAGATTGAAATTTTGGCGAACCGCTTCGCGGACAAACCGAAATTGATGAATATTCATTGGAAATATCCTTTATATCGAAAATAATATAATAAAACGATTTTTTATTATTTGTAAATCTTATTTAGCTAGTGGAAAATACCATTTGATGAAATTACTTCTAAAAGAAGCCGTTATTTTGAAGAGAAGTTTTTTCAGTAAGAAATAAATTGATCAATTTTGTAAGTATTTACTTACATCTAAGATTGTCTACAACGAAAGATTGCAATGTATCAATATGATGAAATTGACCAGGCATTAGTTGATGCCCGTGTTGATGAGTTTAGAGATCAAGTAGAGCGTCGCTTAAATGGCGCTTTGCCAGAAGACGAGTTTCGACCACTGCGCTTACAAAATGGGTTATATCTTCAGCGCCATGCATACATGTTGCGAGTGGCGATTCCGTATGGCATTTTAAGTTCTATCCAACTTGAGCAACTAGCTATGATTGCTCATCGCTATGATCGTGGTTATGGGCATTTCACTACCCGACAAAATATTCAATTTAATTGGCTTAAGTTAGAGGATAGCCCCGAAATCTTGGCTGATCTTGCCAAAGTTCAAATGCACGCTATTCAGACCTCAGGTAACGTAGTGCGTAACATCACGAGCGATCCATTTGCGGGAGTAGCGCATGATGAGCAGGTTGATCCAAGACCCATCTGTGAATTGCTACGTCAATGGTCGACCTTACATCCAGAATTTGCATTTTTACCCAGAAAATTCAAAATAGCGATTAACGGCGCAATTGATGACCGTGCGGTGATCTTGGCTCATGACGTTGGGCTTGTTCTCAAAAAAGATCAACACCAAAAAATTACAGTTGATGTTTATGCAGGTGGTGGTATGGGGCGTACGCCACTTCTCGCTAGTTTAGTAAAAAATGACTTGCCATGGCAGCAACTCCCTAGTTATTTGAATGCGTTATTGCGAGTCTATAACCGTTATGGTCGAAGAGATAATTTGTATAAAGCCAGAGTTAAAATACTTGTAAAAGCACTTGGTGCAGCAAAGTTTGCGGAAGAAGTAGAAGAGCAATGGTTGCTTACAAGTGATCGTAATGCAGATTTTACTGAAGAGGAATTAGCGCGTGTAGCGAAGAGTTTTACTAGGCCAGCATATAAGAGCTTGAGTAATCAAAACCGAGAAAATATCATTCGACAAGCTCCAATAGATTCTCAACAAGCATTTTCTAAATGGTTAGAGCGTAATACAAAGCAACATCAAGTATCAGGATATATGAGTGTTGTAATTAGTTTAAAAAATCATCGTGGGAGTGCACCAGGTGATGCAACTAGAGAACAAATGATCGCGGTTGCAAAATTGGCTCAAGAATTTAGCTTTTCAGAAATTCGTGTAACGCATGAGCAAAACTTAGTATTGGCAGATGTAGAACAACATAGGCTATTTGAGTTGTATCAGAAATTAACTCAGTACAGCTTAGCTAGACCCAACATTGGTTTGCTTACAGACATGATTGTTTGTCCTGGGGGAGATTTTTGTTCACTAGCCAATGCAAAATCGTTACCGATTGCAGCCGCCATAGCAGAGCAATTTGAAGACTTGGATTATCTATTTGATTTGGGTGATTTGAGTATCAATATTTCAGGATGTATTAACTCCTGCGGACATCATCACGTCGCCAATATCGGTATTTTGGGTGTGGACAAAGATGGCACTGAATGGTATCAAATTACGCTAGGTGGAGAGCAAGGTAACGACACGGCAATCGGCAAAGTGATTGGTCCATCATTTAGTGCAGAACAAATTCCGGCAGTGATTACTCAAATCATTTCAGTATTTGAGCAACATCGATTAGCGCAGGAAGTATTTATCGAAACTTTTCAAAGAGTTGGTATAGAGCCCTTTAAACAATTTGTTTATCAAAAAGTTGAAAGAGAAATTGAACATGTCTAAATATATTGCATATCCAAAAAACTCTGAACCAAAAATTAGTCATAACTCTTGGGTGATCGCAAAGGATGAAAGTCCAGTAATTGAATCATTACCGGAAGGTAAGGTGATTGTTTCTTTTACCTATTGGAAAGAGCATCAAGCATCTTTACACAAAAAAATAGAGCGCAATGAACTTGGAGTATTTTTTTCGGTGGACGATGATATCTCACAAGAGAGTGATGTCATTCAATCAGCCATGTCAAGCTGGGGTTTAATTGCTATTGAATTTCCTATTTTTAGAGATGGGCGTGGTTTTAGCACTGCTGCCATATTGCGTGAGCAGTTTCATTGGGAAAAAGAATTAAGAGCGATTGGTGATGTATTGATTGATCAGCTGGTACAAATGGCAAGAGTAGGTTTTGATGCATTTGTTCTGCGTGAAGATCAGAGTCTTGAGATAGCGCTCATTCAATTAAAAAGATTCCCAGTCAAAATGCAAAATGATTGGCGCAGTCAAAGAACTATCTTACAAGGAGTTGCCGCTTGAAACCTCTACTATGGAGTATTCCAAAAGAAGAATTGACCTTAGCTCAAGTGGATGACTTATACGAAAAATTAGTCAAACGACTCAAGCAAATAAGTGAAAAACACCACGATGTTCGCTTTGCAACTAGCTTAGCGGCTGAAGATATGGTGATTACGGATGCGATTGCTAAAGAAAATATGCGGATTCAATTATTTACCTTGAATACTGGCAGACTTCACCAAGCAAGTATAGAGATGTATCAATTAGTCCAGCAGCATTATAAGATTAAGATTGAGAGTATTGAGCCACAAGTAGAAAATGTGGATCAATACCTTCGCGATTTTGGGCTGAACGGATTTTATGATTCTGAAGAAGCAAAGAAAAAATGCTGTGATGTTAGAAAAGTTCAACCCTTACAAAAGGCATTACACGGTGCAGATGCTTGGTTAACTGGCCAACGGCGTGAACAAGCAGTAACAAGAACCCAATTAGAGTTTGAAGAACACGATCAAGCTCGAGGTATTGCTAAATTTAATCCTATTTTCGATTTTTCAGAAAATGAAATGTGGGCTTATCTACTCAAACGTCAGGTACCGATTCATAAGTTACATCATCAGGGATATCCAAGCATCGGGTGTGAGCCATGTACAAGATCCATTAAACAAGGGGAAGAGATACGCGCTGGTCGATGGTGGTGGTTACAAAAAGACAGTAAAGAGTGTGGTTTACACGTTGAAACGAGTTTATAAAAATGACAATAACGAATATTCAAAATGAACATTTAGATTACTTAGAAGCAGAGTCTATTTATATCATTCGTGAGGTAGTTGCGCAGTGCGGTCGTCCTGCGTTACTGTTTTCTGGTGGTAAAGACTCGATTGTGATGTTTCATTTAGCAAGAAAAGCATTTTGGTTTGGTGGGAGAGATATTCAACTACCATTTTCGTTATTGCATGTTGATACAGGACATAACTATCCAGAGGTCATTACGTTTCGCGATGAAATCGTCAAGCAAACGAATGCCCAATTAATTGTTGCGCATGTTGAAGATTCGATTCGGCGCGGTAGTGTGAAATTAAAAAATCCGCTTGATTCAAGAAATGCTGCGCAGGCAGTCACCTTACTTGAAGCGATTGAAGAACACGAGTTTGATGCCCTCATGGGTGGGGCTAGACGTGATGAAGAAAAAGCACGTGCGAAAGAACGCGTTTTTTCATTTCGTGATGAATTTGGCCAATGGGATCCAAAATCTCAACGACCAGAGTTATGGAATTTATATAATGCGCGGACTTCTAAAGGGGAGAATATGCGTGTCTTTCCCATCTCTAATTGGACAGAGCTCGACGTTTGGCAATATATTGCCAGAGAGCAATTAACCTTGCCGTCGATTTACTATTCCCATCAACGCGAAATCGTCCGACAAGGAAAACTCCTTGTCCCGGTTACATCTTTAACACCTAAAAAAGAAGCGGATGTGAGTGAAGTGATTTCAGTTCGCTTTAGAACAGTCGGCGATATTAGTTGTACTTGTCCCGTAGAGAGTGTTGCACAAAGTCCTGAAGATATTATTGCAGAGACTGTGATTGCTGAAGTGACAGAACGTGGCGCAACCAGAATGGATGACCAAACGAGTGAAGCGTCGATGGAGCATCGTAAAAAAGAGGGGTACTTCTAATGCAAGCAGGATTATTGCGCTTTATTACAGCGGGTAGTGTTGATGATGGTAAAAGTACCTTAATTGGTCGACTTTTATTTGATACAAAAGCCGTCTTAACTGACCAGTTAGCAGCACTAGGTAAAACGAAGTATGCACGTGTTACCTCAAGTGATGCGGCAGTTGATTTAGCCTTGTTGACTGATGGCCTAGAGTCGGAACGTGAACAAGGAATCACCATCGATGTTGCCTATCGTTACTTTGCCACTGCAAAACGTAAATTTATCGTTGCAGATGCCCCGGGTCATGAACAGTACACACGTAATTTAGTCACGGGTGCTTCGCAAGTAGATGCTGCCGTTATCTTAGTGGATATTAGTCGCCTAGATTTCGATAGTTCAAAGATACAATTGCTTGTGCAAACGATTCGACATAGCGCTATTTTAAAATTGTTAGGTATTCGTCACCTGATATTCGCAGTAAATAAAATGGATTTATATGAGTTTTCACAATCTCATTTTGAAAAAGTAAGTGCTGCGATTTATGAACTTGTTGAACAGCTTCATTTACCAGATGTAACTATTATTCCAATTGCAGCCCTATTAGGGGATAACGTCGTTGATATGAGCTCTAGAACCCCTTGGTATCAGGGACCTACCTTACTATCTTGTTTAGAGAAGTTGGAGCTTGCACCACAACTACGCAATCAAAAAAGTGATTTACGCTTTCCTGTGCAATTGGTCGCGAGACAAGATGGTAGTAGAAGTGAAGATTACCGAGGTTATTTGGGACGAATTGAGGCTGGCATGATCGAAGTTGGTCAAGAAATTAGAATTGAGCCGGCAGCTATAGTTGCCAAAGTGAAAACCATTCATCTTGCGCATCACAATATGCAACAAT